>JGI2161J19892_1000055_pt1 | contig 10351 bp, 10 predicted proteins | sample DeeMarSeWOR38_10_FD_19892 | JGI IMG/M metagenome (IMG submission 19892) | reverse complement strand
GCGGCACGCTTGGTACCCACGAACAGGATATTGCCGCGCTTGGCCGCCAGGGAACCGATAAAGTTCATGGCATCGCCATAGAGCGGAAGGGTCTTTTCCAGGTTGATGATGTGGATTTTGTTGCGTTCACCGAAAATGTAATTCGCCATTTTCGGGTTCCAGAATCGGGTCTGGTGGCCAAAGTGTACGCCCGCCTCAAGCATCTGGCGCATGGATACGTCAGTCATTAATGTCTCTCCTAATTGGGTTAGACCTCCATACACCCCACCTGCCAACCTGACTCTGCAGGCACCCGGACAGGTGTGCCGGTGTATGTGTGAAATTTTGTCCGAAATTCGGACAGTTATGTTTGCTTCAAGAGCGCGCGCTTTATACCATAAACGGCTTTGAACGACAACGCAGACGGCCCGTTGGCCGCTAACCCCTTCAAAATTCAGGGTTATTAAACGTAGCTTCACCCAATCCGCGGGAAAAACCGCCAAGAGCGACATTCACAGCAGCTTATGACAGTCACCATCAAAACCCCTGACGAAATTGAAAAAATGCGCATTGCCGGCCGCCTGGCGGCCGAGGTCCTGGAGATGATCGGCCCGCATGTCCAGGCAGGCATCACAACCAATGAACTGGACCAGATCTGTCATGACTATATCGTCAATGAACAGCAGGCCATTCCGGCGCCCCTGAATTACCATGGCTTTCCCAAGTCCATCTGTACCTCGGTGAATCATGTCATCTGTCATGGTATTCCCAACGAGAAACGGCTCAAAAATGGTGACATGGTTAACATCGATATCACGGTGATCAAAGACGGCTATCATGGCGATACCAGCAAGATGTTTTTTGTCGGCGAAGCTTCTATCAAGGGACAGCGACTGAGCCGCGTCGCCTACGAATGTATGCGCCTGGGCATTGAGCTGGTCAAACCCGGCATCCAGCTTGGGGATATTGGTCACGCCATTCAGCAGCATGCCGAAGCCAACCACTACTCGGTGGTGCGGGAATACTGTGGCCACGGTATTGGCAAGCAATTCCATGAAGATCCACAGGTGCTGCACTACGGCAATCCGGGAACGGGGCTGGCGCTGGAACCGGGGATGACTTTTACGATTGAGCCGATGATCAATGCCGGCAAGCGGCAGGTGAAGCTCCTCAAGGATGGCTGGACCGTCGTTACCAAGGACCATTCCCTGTCAGCCCAATGGGAGCACACCGTGCTGGTGACCGAGACTGGCTATGAAATTCTCACGCGGCGCGAGGAGGAACAGCCCTGATGCGGCACCTGCTGGATTCCGAACTGTTTAACGCCCAGACCTTCGATGCCGCCTTGCAATCTGACCAGCCTGCCCTCGACGTGTTTCGCGACACACTCAAGGCAGCAAACCAGGTCCTGGTGGATCGCTTTTATGCCGGCCGGGCCGCCACCGAGCTGGTCTATGCCCGTGCCAATCTGGTGGATGCCCTGCTCACCCGGGCCTGGGCGCTGTCTTTGCCGACGCAGGCCAATGATATCGCCTTGCTGGCTGTCGGTGGCTATGGCCGGGGTGAACTCCACCCCGGTTCCGATATTGATGTCCTGATTCTGCTCAAGGACAGTGATGAACCTTACCGCGAGGGCATCAGCACCTTTCTGACTTTCCTGTGGGATATCGGTCTGGAAATCGGTCATAGCGTCCGCACCGTGGCGGAATGTCTGGAGGAAGCTACCAAGGACATCACCGTGGCAACCAACATTCAGGAAGCCCGGCTATTGATCGGCAACGAGGCCCTGTTTGAGGAACAGCGGCGGCTCTGCGCGGCCGACCAGATCTGGCCAGGGCCGGAATTTTTCAAGGCAAAACTCGAAGAACAGGTTCGTCGCCACCATAAATACAACGAAACCGGCTACAACCTGGAACCAAATATCAAGGAAAGTCCAGGCGGGCTGCGCGACATTCAAATGATTGGCTGGGTAGCCAAACGCCATTACGGCGTCGATACCCTGCAGGAACTGGTGGTAAAGGGTTTTCTCACCAGGGAGGAATACCAGTTATTACGCGAAGGCCAGGCTTTTCTATGGCGCGTGCGCTTCGGCATCCATGTGCTGGCCGGGCGGCGGGAAGACCGGCTTCTGTTCGATCACCAGCGCACCCTGGCCAGGCAGTTTGGCTACCGGGACAACCCGCAACGGCTCGCGGTAGAACAGTTCATGAAACAGTACTACCGCACGGTGATGGAACTCAGTCGCCTGAATGAAATGTTATTGCAGTTGTTCCAGGAAGAAATCCTCTACAGCGATGATTCCGGTGAGCCGCTCAAGATCAACAAACGCTTTCAGGCCCGCAAGGGCTTTCTTGAAGTCCGGCATGACAAGATTTTCAAACACTACCCGTTTGCCCTGTTGGAAATCTTTCTGCTGCTGGAACAGCATCCGGAACTGAAAGGAGTCCGCGCCAATACCATTCGCCTGATTCGTCAGGACCGCGATTTGATCGACGCCAGCTTCCGTGAAGATTTGCGCAATCGCAGTCTGTTCATGGAAATCATGCGCCAGACTATCGGTGTCACCCATGAACTGCGTCGCATGAACCGTTACGGCATTCTGGCCGCCTATTTACCCGAATTCGGTCGAATTGTCGGGCAAATGCAGCATGATTTATTTCACGTCTATACTGTCGATGAGCACAGCTTGATGGTGATACGCAATCTGCGCCGTTTTACCGTGCCCGCATTTGCCCATGAGTTTCCATTCTGTAGTGATTTGATCAAAACCATTCCCAAACAGGAGCTGCTGCTGATCACGGGTTTGTATCATGACATCGCCAAGGGGCGTGGTGGTGATCATTCCGTGCTGGGCGCGTTCGATGCCGAAGCGTTCTGTCGTCGCCACGGTCTGAGTGACTACGATACCAAGCTGGTTGTGTGGCTGGTGCGCAACCATTTGGTCATGTCGACAACGGCGCAGCGTAAGGACATTAGTGATCCCGAGGTAGTCCATGAATTTGCCTGTCAGGTTGGCAACAAGACGCGGCTTGATTATTTGTATTTACTCACCATTGCCGATATTCGTGCGACCAGTGACAAGGTATGGAATTCCTGGAAAGGTGTGTTGTTAAAGGAACTTTATGATACCACTCGCCAGGCATTCCGGCGTGGTTTGCAAAACCCGGTGGTACAGTCGGAACACATCGAAGACACCCGTCACCAGGCAAGCGCGTTACTCGAACCCGGTTCCTTTGCTACGCAGGCCATCAACGATTTGTGGCAAAAGCTCGGCGATGAATATTTTCTGCGCTTTCTTCCCGAGGAAATCGTCTGGCATACTGAAGCTATTCTCGCCCGCCAGGATGCGAATCAACCAGTGGTGTTAATGCGTGATATGCCAAAACGCGGCGGCACGGAACTGTTTATCTACACGCAAACCTATGACACGCTGTTCCTGCAGGCCACCTCCCTGCTGGAGCGTAACAACGTCACCATCATGGACGCGCGCATCTTCAAGACAAGTGACGGCTACTCGCTCGACTCATTCCTGATTGCCAGCCACGACTACCAACCACTGGGAGAAACCAGTCAATCCGTTCATTTGTTAGAAGAACTAGAGAAAAATATCGGCGATCCCTCGGCGCCCATCCCGGAAGTCTCACGCCAGTTACCGCGGCAAATCAAACAATTCAAGTTCCCGACCCAGGTGGAATTTGAACAGATTGAAACTCACCATCGCACGGTCATGCACGTGAAAGCGCTTGATCGCCCTGGATTACTGTCTCGTATCGCGCAGGCATTACATCACTGCGAAATCCACTTGAGCAATGCACGCATCGCCACGTTTGGTGAACGGGCGGAAGATATCTTCTATATCACGGATAAAAAAGAGCAAGCCATTCATGACGCAGCCCAGCTGGATTGTTTGGCGCAGACCATTACTCAATACCTGAGTAACCAGGACCACTGACAGGCTAGCCTGGCAGCAATTAGCTTTCGCTTTCGATGAACTCCAGTGCATTGCCNTCAGGATCGCGACAAAACAGGGCCCGACGACCGGAGCGACTGAGCGTATAGTGAATGCCCGCATCAGCAAGCTTTGCGCTCAAACTCTCGAGATCACTGATCCCCAATGCTACATGGCGATCACGACCACCATGTAACGGTCGCCCTTCAACTGGATCCGGATTGGGTAATTGCAACAAATGGATTTGTTGTGCCTGTATTTGCAACCAGGCACCCGGATAACCGAGATCAGGACGCGCCGCATTGATTTCCAGTCCCAATACACCATGATAAAAATCCAGCGCCTGGGCAATATCGGCAACAATGAAACTGACATGCTGAATGCTATGGATCTTTATCATCTCGACGACTCATTCAGGCGTTGATGTGTGCATGCGCCGACATATAAGCGGCCAAGATCACAAAACTCCCTCCTACCCATTCCCGTAACAGCACGACTTCATCCGTCAATAATTGGGCGGAAACCGCGCCGGCCACGATTTCAAACAACAGAATGACTGCAGAACGATGCACCGGTAAATGCGTCACGCCGTAAACAACCGAGAGGGTCATCACCACCAGTACCACAGCACCGATCAACAAGGCGCTGAAGACAGTATATTCGGACGCGTCGCCGATCAAGCGGCCGGTGAGAAGGATCAGTATCGCCGCTACCGCGATGACACCCAACCAGGCACTGGCGGTTTTGGTATAGACCGATACCGCCTGGGTGTGGCGCACCAGGACATTAACCAGAGCAAAACTGAATCCCGAGGAGAGCGCCAGCCAATCACTCCGCTCCTGTGGCCAGGGAACGCCAGCCTCGGGTTGCCACAACATGATCACCGCCCCGCCCAATGCCAAACCCAGAACAAACAGTGAATCCCGCTGTAGCTGTTCGCGCAGCAACAACCAGCCCATCAGGGTTGCCCACAAGGGTGAGAGATAGAACAGGAGCAACACCCGCACGACATTACCTTCGAGGATCGCCAGAATGAATGTGGTATTACACCAGCCACTCGCCAGGGCGATCGCCAGTAACATCCAGGGGGCATGACTGAACTCTCGCCAGCGACCACGCATCAACCAAAGCATGGTGGGCAGTGTGCCTGTGTAGAGCAACAAGGTACTCCACAGGCCGTGCAGACCATGTTGTTCAAGCAGCCGCAGGGGGTACCAGAAAACACCCCACAGGGTAGCCGCCAATAACAGGCTGAGGATGGCACCTGGCTGATGTGGTTTCGTTGCCGGCATCGATTCGTCTATACTCTGCATCTTTTTGTGGACCGACATAATGCTGCCTGTTTGCTCCGGCGCCATGGAATTTCGAACATACTCGTTTTTATCGCTGATATGAACCCGGATCTCAACAAGCTGCATCCCTACCCGTTCGAGAAGCTGGCGGTACTCAAACAGGATCTGACCCCGCCTGCCGAACTGGCACCGATTGCGCTTTCCATCGGCGAGCCAAAACATGCGGCACCCGGTTTTGTGGTCGAGGCCATGCAAACCGCTCTGGATGGCTTATCCCGCTATCCCATGACCAAAGGTCAACTTGATTTACGCATCGCCATCGTCGAGTGGTTGACGCGCCGTTTTCGACTGCCGACTGCCAGTCTCGATCCGGAGCGACACGTCCTGCCCGTCAATGGCACCCGTGAAGCCCTGTTCGCCTTTGCCCAGGCCGCCATCGATCGCCGGCAAGATGCCTGTGTAGTCATGCCCAATCCGTTTTACCAGATCTACGAGGGTGCCGCCCTGCTCGCCGGGGCTGAACCCGTCTATCTGAATACCCTGGCCGACACCGGTTTTGTGCCTGATTTCGACAACGTCAGTGCGGCCACCTGGCAACGCTGCCAATTGTTGTATCTGTGTTCACCGGGTAATCCCACCGGGGCCGTCATCGACACAGCCACCTTGCAACGCCTGATCGCCCTGGCGGAAAAATACGACTTCATCATTGCTTCCGATGAATGTTATTCCGAAATCTATTTTGATGAAGATCATCCCCCGGTGGGTTTATTGCAGGCCGCTGCCGAAGCCGGTCATGAGGATTATCGGCGCTGCGTGGTGTTTCACAGCCTGTCAAAACGGTCCAATCTGCCCGGATTGCGTTCCGGCTTTGTGGCCGGTGACGCCGAAGTGCTGGCACGGTTTCTGAAATATCGCACCTATCATGGTTGTGCCATGCCACCGCCTCACCAGGTCGCCAGCATTCAGGCCTGGAAAGATGAAAGTCATGTGGTGGTCAACCGTCACCAGTATCGGGCCAAGTTTGATGCGGTACTGGAGATTCTTCAGCCGGTGTTGCCCGTCGAACGACCGGCCGCCGGTTTTTACCTGTGGCCACAGACACCGGTTGATGATACGACTTTTACGCAGCAGCTCTATGCCCAACAAAATGTGACGGTGTTGCCAGGCAGCTACCTGTCACGACCGGTGGATGGTTTCAATCCTGGCCAGCAACGGGTACGTATGGCGCTGGTCGCCGAATTTGACGAGTGTGTCGAGGCGGCAAAACGTATTCGCGCCTTTATCGAATCAATCAACTAATCCTTATTCCGTTCGCTATAATAGCGGCCAACATGATGGCCTCGCCAAACTGGAGAACCTGCATGAGCGACATTAAAAACATTATTGAAAACGCCTTTGAGAACCGCGCGGAGATCACGCCCCGCAGCGTGGATACCATTGTGAAAGAAGCGGTCACTGAAGCCATCCAACTGCTGGACAAGGGCGAGGCCCGGGTCGCGGAAAAACAGAATGGTGACTGGGTCGTCAATGAGTGGCTAAAAAAAGCCGTGCTGCTGTCTTTCCGCATCCATGACAACCAGTTTATGAAAGGCGGGTTTACCAATTACTATGACAAGGTGCCGGCCAAGTATTCGGATTACAACTCCCGCGAGTTTCGCAACGAAGGCGTACGGATTGTGCCACCGGCGACGGTACGTCAGGGCGCCTACATTGCACCGAGCGTGGTATTGATGCCTTCTTATGTGAATATCGGTGCCTATGTCGACAGCGGCACCATGGTCGATACCTGGGCCACGGTCGGATCCTGTGCACAGATTGGTAAGAACGTGCATCTTTCAGGCGGAGTCGGAATCGGTGGTGTCCTGGAACCCTTACAGGCCGCACCGACGATCATTGAAGATAACTGCTTTATCGGCGCGCGCTCCGAAGTGGTCGAAGGCGTCATCGTCGAGGAAGGCTCGGTGATCTCAATGGGCGTCTACATCGGTCAGAGTACCCGTATTTACAATCGCATGACAGATGAAATCACCTATGGTCGCATTCCGGCCGGTTCCGTGGTGGTGTCCGGTAACCTGCCTTCCAAGGACGGCAAGTACAGTCTGTATTGCGCGGTGATCGTCAAACAGGTGGATGAAAAAACCCGTGGCAAGGTCGGCATTAACGAACTGTTACGCGACATCTAATGACTACACTCTACGGCATTAGCAACTGTGACACCGTGCGTAAGGCACGCATCTGGTTGTCATCCCATGACGTCGATTATCAGTTCCATGATTTTCGCCAGGACGGGCTGAGTCATAAGCTGTTAAAAGCCTGGGCAAACGCGGTGGGTTGGGAAACACTACTGAACCGCCGCAGCCAGACTTGGCGTAAACTGGCGGACAAGGATAAAACGGATTTAACCGAAGCCAGGGCACTCAAACTGATGCAGGCCGAACCAACCCTGATAAAACGGCCGGTCCTGGAAGTGCGCAAACGGGTTTATGTTGGGTTCACGCCCGCAGACTATCAACAGCTATTTAGCTAACAAGCACGCTATGTCTGACACACTTGCCCTTGCCAAGGAATTAATTGCCCGCCGTTCGGTTACGCCGGAGGACAGCGGCTGCCAAACGATCCTGGCGCAGCGTCTGCAAACCCTGGGCTTTCAGATCGAGCCTTTGCGGTTTGGCGACGTGGACAATCTCTGGGCCCGGCGTGGCAGCGGAGGTCCCTTGTTCGTCTTTGCCGGTCACACCGATGTCGTCCCTACTGGGCCGGAATCCGGCTGGCGTCATCCTCCCTTCTCGCCGACCGAAGAGAACGGCATGCTCTATGGCCGCGGTGCCGCTGACATGAAAGGGTCACTGGCGGCGATGATTACCGCCACCGAGCGATTCCTCGCCCAGCATGCGAATCATAAAGGTTCCATTGCCTACCTGCTTACCAGTGACGAAGAAGGTGTAGCGATCGACGGTACCGTGAAGGTGGTTGAATGGTTGCAGGCGCGCAAGGAACACATCGACTGGTGCCTGGTCGGTGAACCGACCAGTACTGAGAGGGTCGGGGATGTCATCAAGAACGGTCGGCGGGGTTCGCTCGGCGCCACACTGACGGTGCGTGGCATACAGGGCCACGTGGCCTATCCCCATCTGGCGAAGAACCCGGTGCATCTGTTTGCCCCTGCCCTGGCCGAGCTGGTTGCGACCGAGTGGGATCAGGGTAATGAATATTTCCCGCCGACGACGTTTCAGATCAGTAACATTCGCGGCGGGACCGGTGCGACCAATGTGATTCCGGGGGAATTGACAGTGGTCTTTAACTTTCGCTTCTCCACCGAAGTCACCGACGAGATGTTACGCAGCCATGTTGAAGCCGTGTTGAACAAGCATCAGCTTGATTACACAATCGACTGGCAGCTTTCTGGCCAGCCATTTTTAACGCCCGAAGGCGAACTGGTAGATGCCGCCCAACAGGTTATCAACAACGTGTGTGGTTATGCCCCAGAACTATCCACCAGTGGCGGCACATCTGATGGCCGCTTTATTGCACCAACGGGGGCACAGGTGCTGGAAGTGGGTCCTCTGAATGCCACCATTCATAAAGTGGATGAGCATGTTGGCATTGCCGATCTGGATACCTTATCGAAAGTTTACGAACAAATCCTGGTCAAACTTTTGAGTTGATTATTTCAGCAAGCCTTCTTCAATAGCGCGAATCACATCCTGTTCCAGTTCTTCGGCAATCGCTTTGGCGGGACTGTGCGCGGCTACCTGGCTGGGCCTTACAAACAAAATGGCCGTTGTTCCTTGTTTGTGAGTCAGGGTGATGTGTAACGGACATAGCGCCATCATGTCCGGATCGAGATTACTCACTTCATTGGCATACCAGGCGTTACAAAACACCATGCTGCGAATCGCTTCCAGTTCATTCTTGTTGTAGTCCTTGCCCCAACGTTGCGCAAAGTTTGACAGGTTCTTGCCGATATTGGGTTCAAATATCACGAAATAGCCGTTGTTCTCGAGTGCACTAAATACCTTTTTATAGGTTTCGGTAAAATCGGCCTTGACGTTTTTTCTGTAGACCCGGGGTTCAGTGGCAGTCGCTGCTGTTGGCGCTGTCTCACTTGCCCATAGTGATGTGGAGAAAAAAAACAGCACGAGAATGGTTTTGAAACTCACCATGTGATCACCTCATTGAAAAAGAAGGGATGCGTGTTGAGTTGAGATCGTAGTCGAAAAGCGTAAGGAGATCACGCACCCCCATGTATTGAACTTTCAGGAATCAGGTTTTTATCTGCACGACCTGGTTGCGCAGATAACTCGGTTCCAGCTGCGCGGCGCTGACCCGTTCATTGCGCGCATAGGCGCTGACGGCTAGACTGGCCAGTACCCCGGCACGTGGCAAATCCAGTTCGCGGTCCGCTAGCAGATGATAATTGGTATGCGCTTGCAGTTGCTCTGCATACTCGCGGCTGCCACTTCCTGCACAATAACAGTCCGTTGACTCGGCAGACAGTAGCGCCGACACCTCACCCACCCGCTCTTCATCGACCAGCTCCATTTCGGTTCCCTGGTAGCGATAGTGCGCGCCGTAGACTTCCTGCATGCGGGCATCAATCAGCGCCAGGACATACTCATGGCCCTGATGCAGCCAGACGGCTTGTGCCAGGGTTGCCAGACTGGAAACAGGCACCACCGGCAAATCCGTGGCATACGCCAGCCCTTGTACCACACCGGTACCGATGCGCACGCCGGTAAACGAACCTGGCCCCCGGTCCACGGCAATCGCGTCCAGTTGCGCCAGACGCATGTCCGCCTCTGCCAGCAGCGCCTGGACCATGGGCAGAATCAATGTGGTATGCCCTCGTGGTGCGATCTCAAACCGTTCCTGTACCTCACCGTCAAGCCACAAGGCGGCGGAGCAGGCTTCGGTTACCGTATCGATGGCTAACAGTTTCATGCCACCGTACTCCGGTTAGCGGTTTCACCGGGTTGGGATGCAAAAAACATTGTCACCTGTTGGGGATCACGGGTACGCGCCATTGGCGGCAGACTGTCGAGAAACAATCGACCATAGGGTTTGTTCAGCATGCGGGGATCACAAATCATCAACACCCCGCGATCATTCACATCTCGAATCAATCGCCCCG
>JGI2161J19892_1000054_pt1 | contig 10373 bp, 10 predicted proteins | sample DeeMarSeWOR38_10_FD_19892 | JGI IMG/M metagenome (IMG submission 19892) | reverse complement strand
TTTTTTTTGGCATAACCACGTAATTGGGCAGCACGATTAAATACACTGCCGATCCAGAATATTTCATTGATGCCACTACCGGCATAACCGGCTTTGACCATTAATGAACGGCCATAATCCATACCGATACAGGCATGGACTTTATGCAGACTTCGTTCTTCAAGCTTGCAGCTGAGGGCTTTAACAAGCGAGTTAATTTTAGCCGCATCACTGAACATATTGTCGATGTCTGCCTTGTGTGGGGTATTATAAATGCCACTCAAACAATCACCGTTAATTCTAATGTCGACGCACTGACTATTACTGTTGAGTATCGCCACCGTTTCTGAAATAAAACCACGATAAATTTTGGTCAGTACCGGGACAGAAAATTTTTCAGGTTCTTCGATTGGGCCACCTAAAGTTATGGAGATGGCTGAACAATCTACATAAAACCCGTTTTTATAAGTGAGGTTATTGCGTGACGGAACGGATTTCGACTCTTCAAAAGATTTGTCCGGTTCATCCAGGATGTCATCAATACGCTTGAAACTCTCCTTGAAATTGTATTGTTTTGCCTTCGGTTCCATGCAGACTGTCGCTAGTTAGGTGTTATGTCCCAAGCAAATTTAGATGTCGAATATATCGGTTACGGGTTGGTATTCTTTAACTATAGAGTTGATTTATAGGCAGTTTAAATGGAAAAAATGGGTACCAATCCTCAATTCCGTAGTATTTATACAAGAATATTCGAGGGAAATGATAATCCAAGATGACATGCTTGTCAGGAGAGACGTGAGAAATAATTAGAGGGTATGACTAGAGAAGTCTGCCTTTTTCGAACAGGTCCTTTGCCGTGTCGCGCATTTCCTTTTTACTGATGGTTTTGCATTTGGGCATGTGAAAGGTCTGTTTAGGGATGTCCGCAGGATTGAGTTTCTCAATGGTAACTACCTGCGTTTTCTCGGTAGAAATATCTTCCTTGTTTTTAATGATGTTCTTTACTTTAATGACGGACTCTTGCTTGAGAATTGCGCCTGGTAAATTTGCCGCCCACTGGTCAATCAGCATATCGAGTTGTTTATAGCCTGATTGCGATAAGGCCTCTAGCCAACGTTTCCTGACAGGGTGCATTTCCATCTTGGTGGTGTACCAGATGTCATCTGTGATATGCACCTTGTACTCATATTTCTTGAACAGCACAGTTGCTTTACCGGACGCGGTGGTAACCAGTCGCACATGGGTGGTCGGGTAGTCGAGGATATTGGGGCCTTTCTTTTCGTGGACTTTTTTAACCTTTGGGTCGGTAATTTCCAGGTTGGCGATACCTTCAACCTTTAGCGCGAGACTGCCCAGGTAAGTGAAAAACTCACCGGTTTCCATTTGGGCGCAAAATGCCTCTGCTTTATTGCCTATTACCCAGGTATTCCCACCATTGATTGTTAACAAATAAGGAGTGGTATCTGAAGGTTGCTTCTCTTTACCCAGAAATTCAATGCGTACCTTTTTGTCGCCATCGATAGTGATGATCTCGGTATCCGTCTCCTTTTTGTCCTTCTCTACGATGTCGGTAACAATGGTAACGCGAAGCGTATCGGCAACGACTGGTAGCGCCATAAAAAGGAAGGTCAGAAATGTAATCCAAATACGAAAATGAGGAATCATATTGCACCAGTTTATTGATTGTGATTGATCAATTACGTCACCAGGTTGATGGTGTAATAAAAGTTTATTCCATTGCTTGCAGTTCTTCACTCTTGTTTAACCAGATTTCTTCAGTTTTATTGATCTGTCTCTGGATCTCCGCTTGTTCCGTCAGGAGCTGCTTGAGGTGTGCCTTATTGGCTTCGTCATAAACTGTGGGATCTGCCAGTTGTGCTTCCAGTTCACTCTTGCGGCTCTCGAGTGATGCCAGGGACTTCTCGAGTTGCTGGATTTCCTTGCGGAGTGGTTGCAGCCGCTGGCGTTTTTCGGCGTCTTCACGCCGCTGGAGCTTGCGGGCAGCAGCGGTATGTGCTGTGGGCGTAGTGTCCGTTGCCTGGATTTCCTGTCTAGTATTTTGTTGCAGATACTGCCGGTAATCTTCCAGATCGCCATCGAACGGTGTGAGTTGACCCGCGTGGACCAGATAGAACTGGTCAGTGACCGTGCGCAGCAGGTGGCGATCATGGGAAATGATTACCATCGCACCTTCATAATCCTGAAGGGCGGTGGACAGGGCCAGGCGCATTTCCAGGTCCAGATGGTTGGTCGGTTCGTCGAGTAACAGTAGATTCGGTTTTTGATATACCAGTAGTGCCAGCACCAGGCGTGCCTTTTCACCGCCAGAAAATGGTTCAACAGGATCCAGTGCCCGCTCTCCCTGAAAGCCAAACCCGCCGAGAAAGTCGCGCAGGCTCTTCTCACTCGCCTGTTTGTCCAGTCGTTGCAGGTGCTCCAGGGGCGAGTCAGTGGCCTGCAATTGTTCTAACTGGTGCTGGGCAAAGTAGCCAAGTTGCAGATAGCGGGCAGGTTGTCGCTTGCCGGCCAGCGGTTGCAGGTTACCGGACAGTAATTTGATTAGGGTGGATTTACCGGCGCCGTTGGGACCCAGCAACCCAATGCGGTCACCTGGCGCCAGGCTGAGATTGAGCCCTTGAAGTAGCGGTTGTTGCGTATAGCCGACAGCCGCCTCTTCCAGCTGTAACAGTGGTTTGGGTAACTTTTCAGGTGGCGCAAAGGCAAAATGAAACGGCGAATCCACATGGGCCGGCGCAATGAGGGCCATGCGTTCCAGGGCTTTGAGACGGCTCTGGGCCTGTCGTGCCTTGGTGGCCTTGGCACGAAAACGATCCACAAAAGCGCGCATGTGGGCGACTTCGTGCTGTTGTTTTTCGTATGCGGCTTGTTGCTGCGCCAGTTGTTCAGCCCGCTGTCGCTCAAAGGAAGTGTAATTACCGGTATAGAGCACAATGCGCTCTTGTTCGATATGGGCGATGCGGTTAACGACTCGATCCAGAAAATCTCGATCATGGGATATAAGCAGTAAGGTCCCCTGATAGTGTTGCAGCCAGCTTTCCAGCCAGATCACGGCATCCAGATCCAGGTGGTTAGTAGGTTCATCCAGTAACAACAAATCGGAACGACACATCAAGGCCTGGGCCAGATTGAGTCGCATTCGCCAGCCGCCGGAAAAGGTCTCGACTGGCTGTTGTTGTTGGATGGCCGTGAAACCAAGGCCATTTAACAGGCGAGCCGCGCGGGCCGTTGCCGTATAGGCATCAATGGCTTCCAGCTGACTATGGATCTGCGCCTGGAGTAAGCCGTCGTGATTTTGTTCGGCGCAGGCCAATTGGGTTTGCAGTTGACGCAGGCCGCTATCACCATCGATGACGTACTCAATCGCCGGTTTAGTAACTGCCGGGGTTTCCTGGGCAACATACGCGATAACACTGTCGGCTGGTAAACTGAGTGTCCCGATGTCGGCATGCAGTTCATCCCGTACCAATGCAAACAGACTGGACTTACCACAGCCGTTGGTGCCGGTAATGCCCACCTTGTGGCCCGCATGAATAGTAAAACTGGCCTCTGCAAATAACAGTCGCGGCCCGCGGCGCAAGGAAACATCAGAAAAGGTCAGCATAGCGTTGTATTGTATCAAGCCTGCTGCTCAGGCGCCGAACACGATGAGAGGGCATCGGCTCAGGACAGCCCGATACTCCACGATGTCGAAGTAACTTGTTCCAGCTTGAATTTTTTTTCGGTGAACTGCTGGATGACGGTCATATTGGTTGTGGTATGTAAGCTGGGTGTTCCGGTTATAAACCTGCCACTGCCTGCCAGGGCGAGCGGTAATAAAAGTTGATCAGCCAGATAGTGGCCGACAGGTATATCACTGGCCAGGTATTCGCTTGCTTCCTGCACCACCTGGCTGGCTACTTGTTCGGCCGGGAGGCCGCGTTTACCAAGGGCGGTGAACACTTCGGTGATCGCTTCTGTTGTAATGATGACACTGACACAGTTACCTGGGCCGATGGCCAAATTATCAAAATGCGTATGCAGGCACGTGTCGGGTAGGTGGAGTGATTCCGCAATCACCGCGAGCTCCCGTTGAGCAATATGTGCCGGCAAATGGGACAGCAAGACCTCGGCCCGTGTTTCTCTCAGCTTGCCGCGTTGCAGAATAGTCAGTGGACGTAAGTGGCTTAGCGGTTGAATGCTGATGTCCAGTTCACCACCACCCGCCGGAACATAGCCCGGCCGTACCAGCCTGGCCTTGACAGTGGGGCCCATGCGGTTAATCAACGGCAGGAAGGCATGATTCAGAAACTCAAACGGCGGGGCCATGGGATTATGGGTACCGCCTTCCAGGATGACGCGGGATGCATGGCGGGCACGTATTAGTGCCGGTAACAGGGTTTGAAACAGCAGGGTGGTACTGCCGGCAGTACCGATAGCAAAACGATATTCACCCCCCTCGACAGTCTGCGGGACAAAGCTGAGTGTCTGCGAACCCAACTCCGCCCCTTCGACCTCGGCGTGCGCAATACTGGCAGCGGCTTTCACCGCTGCCAGGTGTTGTGGCTGGAGCCCCGGTTTTTGTCGTGTGGCGCGGATACTGTGAATATGAAAGGCTTTGCCCAGACACATGGACAGGGCCAGAGAAGTGCGTAGAATCTGTCCGCCGCCTTCACCCTGTGAGCCATCAAGCTTTAGCATTGTTCGAAAGGTTACAGATTAAGTTGCATATCGACAGCGGCGTTAATTCGCTAATTGATATCCTCTGCCGCCAGGTGATGGCCGCTGCCGGTTAAAGGCACAAACACCACATCGAGAACCTTGCGCTCGGTAAATTGGCCATTTTCTTGTTTTTGAATGACCAGTAATTCCTGGGCATAAAATTCGTGCCCCACGGGAATCACCAGCCGCCCCCCCGGTTTGAGTTGCTCCAGTAATGGTTCAGGCACATGCGGGGACGCAGCAGTAACAATGATCCCATCAAAGGGTGCCAGTTCGGGTAAGCCAAAGTAGCCATCACATTCATGCACTTCAACATTGTTATAGCCCAGACGTTGCAGGCGTTCCCGCGCCGGGGCAATGAGCGGGCTCACGTTTTCCGTGGTATGAACCTGTTTTACCAGGCAGGCCAGGATGGCGGATTGATAACCGGAGCCAGTACCGATTTCAAGAATCGTATCTTCGGCTTGTGGCTCGAGCAGATCGGTCATCAGGGCGACAATATATGGCTGGGAAATAGTCTGACCATGGCCGATGGAGAGGGGGCCGTTGCTATAAGCCAGCATCTGGCTGGCGGCTGGCACAAATTCATGTCGGGGCACCTGGCGCATGGCTTCCATCACGCGAGCATCCAGTTTGCTCTTGCCAATGGCATGACTGGTGTAGGCCACTTCCTCTTCGATGACCTCGATCATGCGCCGGTGTTTTTCTTCGAATTCCATCGCCGCGACCATTGGCGCTAAACACTGCTAAGCCCAAGCGCCTGTGACTTGTTGCTTGGCCCTAAACAACGTTCGATATCCTCGCGCTGCAGGGATTCCCTGGTTTCCAGTTCAGCGATCAATTTATCGAGTTTCGCCCGATGCTGTTGCAGGGTTCGGTTAGCCATATCTTCGGCTTCATGAATCAGCTTGTGGATCGCCTGGTCCACTGATTGGGCGGAATGTTCACTATAGCGTCGGGGCTGGGCAATCTCACGCCCCAGGAAGGGGTGTTCTTCGGACTCGCGCAAGTCAATTGGCCCAATATCTTCAGACATTCCCCAGCGTGCCACCATGGCCCGGGCCAGATTGGTGGTCTGGTGAATATCATCATCGGCGCCGGAACTTACCGTGCCGAGGAGTAACTTTTCCGCACAGCGTCCGGCCAGCATGACCGCCAGGCGGTCCCGCAGGTAGTCTTCCGGCAGGGTGTGCCGTTCTTCTTCGGGTAATTGTTGTGTGCCGCCCAGAGCACGGCCGCGGGGAATGATAGTGACCTTGTACAGCGGGTCGGCATGGGGCAGAAAATAGGCCACCAGGGTATGTCCGGCTTCGTGCACCGCCAGGCGATGTCGTTCTTCGGGCTGAATCGCCAGGGTGCGCACGGTTCCCATCAGGAGTTTGTCGCGGGCTTCATCTAGCTGCACCATACCAACCGTTTCCAGGTTGGCACGGGCGGCAAACATGGCGGCTTCGTTGACCAGGTTTTTCAAATCAGCCCCGGAGAAACCGGGTGTTCCGGCAGCAATTTGCTTTATATCCACATCGCTTGCCAGCGGAATCTTGCGCGTATGCACCTTTAGAATCGCTATCCGGTCGTTGAGATCCGGCAAGTCGAGGGTAACATGACGATCAAACCGGCCGGGTCGGAGCAGGGCCGGATCCAGTACATCCGGCCGGTTGGTAGCGGCGATGACAATCACCGCCTCATGGCCGGCAAAGCCATCCATTTCGGCCAGAATCTGGTTCAGGGTTTGTTCCCGTTCATCATGACCGCCCCCCAGGCCGGTGCCACGGGTACGCCCGACACTATCCAGTTCATCGATAAAGATAATGCTGGGGGCACTTTTCTTGGCAGCCTCAAACAGGTGGCGTACACGCGAGGCACCCACCCCCACAAAGACCTCGATAAATTCCGAGCCTGAGATAGAGAAAAACGGCACCCCGGCTTCACCCGCGAGGGCCCGCGCCATGAGGGTCTTGCCGGTACCCGGGGCTCCCATCAATAGAATGCCACGCGGGACCTCGGCACCGAGTTTGCGAAAACGATCCGGGTTTTTCAGGAATTCGATCAGCTCCATCACTTCCCGCTTGGCATTCTCCTGGCCGGCCACATCGTCAAAGGTAACATCGGGAACTTCTGCCTTGCGGCCGGGTGTTTCGAGAAATTTCTTCAGTTCACCGGGGCCGCCGAGGCGGCCACCGATGGCGCTGGACGTGCGCTTATAGGCCCAGTAGAACAACAGGAAAAGGATCACCCAAGGCATCATGGTGATGAACAGGGTGGCCCAGATATTGGCCGCGGTTTCCGCCTCAACCGTAACCGTCACATTGGCTTCATCCAGCAAAGGCAGCAGGGAATCATCCCCAAAGGCGGGCATTTCCGTGCTGAAGTCCTGACCCTGTTCGCCCTGCGGGCCGATCACTTCAGGNNTGAGTANATGCCCTTTGATCTGTTTACCCTGAAATTCGACCTCGGCGACTTTTTGGTTTGTCACCAGTGACTTGAACTGACTATAGGGAATTTCATAATGCCGCTCTTCGGCGGGAAAGCGCTGGAAGGTATAGATGGCCAGCACAAACAGCATGAAAATCAACCAGTAGGGCAGCCATTTCATGACTTGGTTGTTCGGTTTTTCGGGGTCAGGCTGGGCCATGATCTGTCACAGATAAAAATGGAAATCGGAAATATCTATATTAATAAGACTAGCAGATGGGGTGATGTTCATCTGCCGTGTGTTGTGAGGTTTGGGTCGTTCCATAACAGGTAAATCGCTATTCAGGAGGTGTGTCGCGATGCCAGATAAGAACGCCGTCTTTGTAGACATCGCGTATACGATGCAGCGGGACACTGTGATCGACGCCGTCGTTATCGACAAACTGAAAAAAGAAGTGGTTGTCAGGGTTAAAATAAATTCGATTAAACGGCAAGCGAATGATGCGTCTCTGCAGCCGATCAAAGTAACCGATTTCAAATATCCCTCTGGAAAATTCAGAATCCCAGTGAATGCGATTAATTAGCTCCTGAATGGTCTGCATGACACTTTGTGTTAGCAGTACTAAGGTCACAACAGGTAAGCGTGCTGTTATTGAAGCCAATCACCATGAGGCATTATGCACAGTTTCAGAGTCAGGGATTGTCGGGATCACAGGAACCTTCCTGCACCCAGATACCCTTTTCGCAACGGAGTAATTCACCACTACCACTGCAGACAAATGTGCCATCGTCATAGGCGACGCTATTAAAATAACAAACCGGTAGTTCCTCCATTTGTTGGGCCAGGATGGGAAAGTCTTCGTCATATTCATCGAGGATCGGCGAGGTTTTATGTTCGGGATCGGGCGCTCCGACCGCGATCGGTGTCTGTACAGTCGTCATGGCCATAGCCTCATTTTGTGATTAGCGTCTTAAAATTGATTATTGGATCAATTGCCATTGTATACAGTAAAAATAGATGTTTTAGACTGAGTTTTGTTTGCGCCAGATCAAAGAAACTCATCTCTAACAAGTGCTTAGGATAAACAACCTCGCTCATGGAATACCTGTACGTCACTAAAAAGTATGAACTGCATCATACAGATCGAGGTGAACAGGCATTTTTATTTGCAGTGCAAAGCAGGAAACAAGCGACTAAACTCATTACTCCTTTGAATTGAGAATCGAGGAGCAGTTTCCGACGATGTGCTTTTGTTGAGTGAACTTGTGCGATTATGCAGGGAGGTCAATGATGCAAGTGCCGTTACAGATTACCTTTCGACACATGGAACCGTCGAGTGCAGTGGAAGCAAGAATCAGGGAACGATGCCATAAGCTCGAACAGTTTGCGGAACATGTCACAAGTTGCCGAATTACGATTGAAGCCCCGCACAAGCATCATCATAAAGGTGGTCTGTACCAGGTAACGATTGATATCACGCTCCCCCGTGAGAAGCGGATGGCTTCACGCCACCTGGATCAACATCATGAACATGAGGATGTGTATGTGGCGATTCGGGATGCGTTTGACGCCGCACGACGCCAGCTAGAAGATTATGTCAGGCGGCAGCGTGCTGATATTAAACCGCAAGCATCCAATTCCGCACGGCCAAATCACGGAACTCTTTCCGCAAGATGACTATGGCATTTGCCTCGGCAGACGGGCGGAAGATATATTTCAATAGAAACAATTTGCTTAATGCAGATTTCGATAAACTACGAGCAAGTGTCGATGTGAGTTATGTGGAAGAGGCGGCAGACAAGGGGCCGCAAGCCAGTTCAATCCGGGTGGAAAGGAAACTCCACGTTGTTTGAGACATGAGATTCACCCCCGTGGCATGGTAAACAGTGCCTGCTGCCATAATAGTGATGGTTCAGGCCGCGCCCTTGATACTTTCTTTCTTGCTTTCCACCTTAAGCGCTTTCAACAACAGGGATGTGGCATGCATGCCGGCTGGAATATTGAGCCCCATTAAATCCAGTACGGTCGGCGCAATGTTTGCCAGGCCACCGGCGCAAGACAGTTGCCATTGCTGTTCATCAATAATCAGGCAGGGTACCGGATAAGTAGTGTGCTGCGTGTGCGGTGCCTTGGTAGCCGGGTCAACCATTTCCTCGCAGTTGCCGTGATCGGCGGTGAGGATCACCGAGAAGTCCGCCGCTACCGCGGCATCCAGGACGCGACTGACTTCCTGATCCAGGGTTTCCACCGCATGAATCACGGCATCCTGGATTGCGGTATGGCCAACCATATCGCCATTGGCAAAATTCACCACGATGAAAGCGTATTTCTTGCTTTCAATCGCTTCAATGACTCCCTGCGCCACATCTGCCGCACTCATTTCGGGTTTTTGATCATAGGTTGCGACCTGGGGTGAGGGAATCAATAACTGGTTTTCACCCGGAAAGGGTTCAGCCCGACCGCCGTTAAAGAAATACGTAACATGCGCATATTTCTCGGTTTCGGCACAGTGGAACTGGTTCAGCCCGGCATCGCTGATCACCTGGCCAAGCGTGACTTCGGGATGTTCCGGGGTGAAGGCATAGGGCAGGTTAAATGCCTTGTCATATGACATCATGCAGGTCACCGCCGCCAGCCCGGCATCACCCCGGTCGAAACCACTGAAGTCCTGGCACCCCAGGGCACTGACAATCTGGCGAGGCCGATCTTTACGGAAATTAAACATGATGACCGGATCACCGGCCTCGATATTGCGGGCGGCAGGCAGCAAAATAGGTCGAATAAATTCGTCGTTGTCACCGGCGGCATAAGCACTTTTGATTGCGGTGTCTGCCGAGTAGGCGCGTTGCCCCTTACCCATGACCAGGGCACGCCAGGCCAGTTCGGTGCGATCCCAGCGGTTGTCACGATCCATGGCGTAATAGCGACCCATGATACTGGCAATGGCACCATCGGCTTTGTGTAACTCGGCTTCTATGTCGGCTAGATAATTGAGCGCAGATTGGGGTGGCGTATCTCGTCCATCCGTGATCATGTGAAGCAGGGGAATTACGCCGTGTTGTTTGCAAAGGCGAATCAGGGCCTTCAGATGCCGCACATGGCTGTGGACACCGCCGTCCGAGACCAGCCCGAGCAGGTGGACAGGTTTGTTTTCGCTTGCCGCCAGCTGCAGGCTGGCCAGTAGGGCCGGGTTGCGATAGAACTCGCCGTTCTCGATGGCATCATCGATACGCACCATATCCTGGCGAATGATGGTGCC
>JGI2161J19892_1000053_pt1 | contig 10476 bp, 6 predicted proteins | sample DeeMarSeWOR38_10_FD_19892 | JGI IMG/M metagenome (IMG submission 19892) | reverse complement strand
TCAGGCGGTAACGACCAGATTGGCATACTCCATCACCAACCATTTACTTCCGGCACTCTCAAAGTTGACCTGGACTCGCGCATGCCGACCCTGGCCCTCATAGTTCAACACAATGCCTTCCCCGAATTTCTGGTGAAACACTCGCTGTCCCAGTTTTAAGCTATCACTGTCATCTGCAAGATCCTCAGCGTCGCCAAACAGCGTTGACGCGGCATGTACCACGCCCTGCATGCGCACTTCTTCCAGCAATTCCGCAGGAATTTCGCTGACAAATCGCGATGGACGCGAGTATGTCTCTTCCCCGTATAAACGGCGCTTTTCGGCGTAGCACAGGGTTAGTTGTTCCATCGCCCGGGTCATACCGACATAACACAAGCGGCGTTCTTCTTCCAAGCGGGTGAGATCGTCACTCGACAGGCGGTGAGGAAACAATCCTTCTTCCATACCACACATAAATACCTGCTTGAATTCGAGCCCCTTGGCTGAATGCAGGGTCATGAGCTGAACACAGTCATCCCATTCATTGGCTTGTTGCTCGCCGGCTTCCAGCGCTGCATGCGCCAGAAAGGCCGCCAACTCATCCATGCCCGCAGTTTCTTCATTATCTTCAAGAACAAATGAGCGACCTGCGCTGATTAGCTCCTCAAGGTTCTCGATGCGTGCCCGGCCTTTCTCACCTTTTTCTTTTTCATAGTGTGCCAGCAGACCACTATTATGAATGGTATGCTCAATCTGTTCCTGCAAGGTCAATCCTTGTGTCGCCAGTGCCAGTTCCTCGATCAGGTTGACAAAGTTGCTCAGTGCCGAGATGGCGCGCGAGGGCAGACTTTTTTCCTCAATAATCCGCTGTATCGCCGTCCACAGAGAGACATCAGTGGCGCGGGCTTCTTCCCGCACGGCATCCATGGTCCGGTTGCCTATACCACGCGTGGGGACATTAAACACCCGCTCCAGCGAGGCGGCATCGTGGCGATTGGCAATTAGTCGTAAATAGGCCAAGGCATCCTTGATTTCCTGTCGTTCAAAGAAGCGCAGGCCACCGTAAACCCGATAGGGAACCCCGTGGCGTAGCAGGGCCTCTTCCAGCACCCGTGACTGGGCATTGGAGCGATACAACAACGCACACTCACTGCGACTGCCACCTTGATCTAGCCAACCCTGAATGTGTTCCACTACATAATTTGCCTCATCCAGCTCGTTAAAGGCGCTATACAGGCGAATAAGGGCGCCTTCCCGGTCAGTGGTCCAGAGGTTTTTACCCAGACGGCCGCTGTTATTGGCAATGAGGGCGTTGGCAGCCGCCAGGATATTGCCGCTAGAGCGATAATTCTGTTCGAGTCGAAACACCTGGGTGTTGCTGAAATCCTTGGCAAACTGGTGAATATTTTCTACCCGCGCACCGCGCCAACCATAAATCGACTGATCATCATCGCCCACGGCAAACACATGGCCATTCTGCCCGGCCAGCATGCGAATCCAGGCATACTGAATCGTATTGGTATCCTGAAACTCGTCGACCAGAATGTGCTGGAAACGTTGCTGATAGTGACGTAGCAACTCCGGCCGCTTGAGCCATAGTTCGTGCGCCCGCAACAACAGCTCGGCGAAATCCACAACCCCGTTACGCTGGCACATGGCTTCGTATGCCTGGTAAATCTCGATCATATGCCGCAGGTAAACATCATTATGGTGCTGCAGGTGCTCCGGCCGCTGCCCTTCATCTTTGCGGGCATTGATGTACCACTGCACTTCACGTGGCGACCATTGTGTTTCATCCAGTCCCATTTCACGGATCAAACGCCGAATCGCACGCTGCTGGTCCTCGCTGTCCATGATCTGAAACCCCTGCGGCAAGTCGGCTTCTTTCCAGTGGGCCCGTAATAGTCGATGCGCAATACCGTGAAATGTCCCGACCCATAGACCACTGGCGGGAATGCCCAGCAGCTGCTCAATGCGACCTCGCATTTCACCGGCAGCCTTGTTGGTAAAAGTTACCGCCAGAATGCCATAGGGAGAAACCCCTTCCGCTGCCAACAGCCAGGCAATACGATGCACCAGCACCCGGGTCTTGCCGCTGCCGGCGCCGGCCAGCACCAACACGTTCCCGGCCGGGGCACACACCGCCTGGCGTTGGGCATCATTCAGGGGATCGAGAATACGAGATACATCCATGCGCCTATTCTACCAGATGCCAGGAGCAGGCCTGAATGGTTGGAAACCTATAATTATCAGACGGTTAATTCTCCGCAGGTTCTTTCTGCTCAAAACTACGTCATAATGTAGGCTGGCATGGGCAAGGATGCGCTATTTTTACCTGAGACACGTTTATTGAGAACGACGCGCGATTCATCAATGCCTGACAAGAGCCCGAATACGCAGGAAAAATTACGGCAACTGCAGCAGCAATATGTCGCCAAATTACCTGAAAAAATCGCCGCGCTAGAACAAGCCTGGCAGGCAGTAAATCAACACCCCGCGGATACAACACAGTACCAAAACCTGATTCGTGGCTTTCATACTCTGGCTGGCTCCGGAGGCAGTTACGGCTTTCCTGTTATCACCGCCCTGTGTCGAGAAATAGAGGACACTTTAAAGTCCAATCAACCACCACTGACAAAATCGCTTAAACAGGAAATTGACAACAAACTGACCGCCTTGAAACAAGCCGCAAGAAGCGGACCCATCAGATCTGACAAGGATCAATCCGAGCAACAGACCGCCAGTATCAGACAAGGCGCTAACGACAAACATCTGGTTTACTTCCACGACCAGGATCCACCGTTAACAAAGGAACTGGTTTCGCAGCTGAAACACTACGATTATCAAATCACCTCATTTCGTTCATTACCGCAATTACAAGATCTGTTGCAGCAAGATTGGCCCCATGCCGTTGTATTTGATATTGATAAGACAAAAGATGATGAACTTGAATCCCTGGCGCAGTTAAAAGTCCGCCACAACAGTAAAATTCCAACGATTGTTATCTCCCAGTATAGTGAAATCGAACATCGCTTACGTGCAGTGCGCACCGGCGCGGATGCCTTTTTTACCAAACCACTGGATCACCACTTTTTCATTGATACTCTGGACGAATTAACCAGCAAGTATACCAACGCACCTTATCGCATTCTGATCGTCGATGATTCAGAGTCCGCTGCCAGCTATTACGCCAGCAATCTGCAATTAGCTGGCATGGAAACATCTATAGTTTCCAACCCGCTGGATATCATGCGCCATATCCTGGAGTTCAATCCCGAATTAATACTCATGGATTTGTATATGCCGACATGCGACGGAACTGAACTGGCAGCCGTGATTCGCCAGCAGGAAAGTTATGTCGGTACCCCCATTGTGTTTTTGTCATCGGAAACCGACCTGAATCAACAAATGAGCGCAATGCAACATGGTGGTGATGACTTTCTCACCAAGCCTATTTCTGCCCAACACCTGATTTCAGCATTACAAACCCGGGCCAACCGGTATCGCAAATTACGCTCTTACATGGCCCGTGACAGCCTGACCGGCCTGTATAACCACACTAATATCAAAGACCTTTTACACCAGGAACTCGCACGCGCTATGCGAACTGAAGTGCCTCTTAGTTTTGTTATGCTTGATATCGATCATTTCAAGCACGTCAATGATGACTATGGTCATGCCACAGGCGATCGTGTTATCAAGACACTCGCCCGCTTACTAGTTAAGCGGCTGCGCAAGGTGGACTTAGTTGGTCGATATGGTGGGGAAGAATTTGCAATCATTCTGGCAGGGACTGAATTGAAATCTGCCCAGCGCGTGATCAATGAACTGCGTAAGAATTTTGAAAGTATTCCTTTCGAGTATGAAAATAAAACTTTCAGGATCACTTTCAGTGCTGGCATTGCCGCTTACCCGGCCTGCGATAATTTCAATATCCTCATGGATCGTGCTGACCTTGCGCTTTACCGTGCCAAACAAGAAGGCCGCAATCGTGTCCTCGTGGCAGATTAAGCAAAAATCCTTTCTATAATATTGCTAACCAGGATAGGCTTGCAGCCTGTATTCCTACTGCTTAAGTAAATGCTTTTCCCGCTAGCATTGGTGCTGTAAGGTAATCCAGTCAGCTTCTTGTTCCAATCCTGATAGACTTATAATTATCTCCTGACTTTATCAAGAGCCTGATTGATTTGTTACGCTCATTACCATTATCGCTACTAAAGATTTCCCTAACATGCCTTCTGCTTGGCAAAACGGTGCCCCTGTTGGCACAACAAACGATCACTATCGACAATGCAGATGTGATACTTAGTGCGGACGTGTATTCCGCCAAAGGCAATACCCTGTATATATGGTTGCCACCGGAAGGTGGATTTCAGGCCATCCATGGCAAAACGGCGCAAAAACTTTCCACCCTGGGTACTGAAGTCTGGCTGGTTGATTTGTTTGAGGCCCGTTTTCTGCCACCGGTCGCCAGTAGTCTGGAACAGATTCCAGCCACAGACGTCAGCAGCTTGCTTGCGGTCGCTATGCAAACCGGCAAACAAGTGCTACTTATCAGTTCAGGACGCGGCACCTCACCGCTGCTACGCGGCGCTCACCAGTGGCAACAATCCCGGCCAGCCCATAGCGGTTTTAGCGGTGTCATTTTGCTCAGTCCCCAGTTCTATACCGAGACTCCCGAGCCGGGACAAGTAGCACAACTTCTGCCAGTTGTGTCTCATACCAACCTGCCGATTTTTATTATTCAGCCGCTTCTCTCACCCTGGTACTGGAAACTGGAGCACACTGTGCCCGCCCTGCAGCAAAGTGGTAGCGATGTTTTTGTCCGTGTTTTGCCGGAGGTCCGGGATCGATTTCATTACCGTCCTGACGCAACTTCAATTGAACAACAGCGTGGTGATGACCTGGCAAGCCTGTTACATCAGGCAGGTAATCTCTTGTCCCGGTTACCGGCCAAATCTCGACCGGTAATGCCTTTCACCGCGCCCAGCCCCGTATTAGCAGAGGGAAAAAAGGAGCGCGTTCTCAAGATCTATCAGGGTGATCCCAAACCTCCTGCATTAGCCCTGACTGACTTATCGGGTAACCCACATAATCTCCAGGACTATCGAAACAAGGTGGTCCTGGTTAATTTCTGGGCCAGCTGGTGTCCCCCTTGTGTGCATGAAATGCCCTCCATGCAGCGCCTCGCCGACAAACTGGGAACTGAACCATTCACGATACTGGCCGTCAACATGGCGGAACCAGAAGCAACGATTCAGCAATTTCTAGAGATGAAAGTGAAGATCAACTTTCCCGTTTTGCTGGATCAGGATGGAGCGGCATTGAAACGCTGGGGAGTATTTGCCTTTCCCACCAGTTTTGTCATTGATAAACAGGGCAAGATTCGCTATGCCCTGTTTGGCAGTGTTGAATGGGATAGTGAGGAAATGTTGGCCACGTTCACGACACTCTTGCGTGAACCATGAACTTAATGAAAACTTTTTCAGACCAGCTGAAACTTTATATCCAGTCTTTAGGCACCAGATATTTTTCGTATAACTCGGCTTCGGCTGTTCCCGGTGCCGGTTGCCAATTATAACGCCACTTCACCAGCGGCGGCATCGACATCAGGATCGATTCAGTCCGTCCACCGGTCTGCAGACCAAACAGAGTGCCCCGATCATAAACCAGGTTGAATTCAACATAGCGCCCGCGACGATAGAGCTGAAAATCCCTTTCCCGTTCACCATAAGCAATGTCTTTCCGCCTACTCACAATCGGTAAATAGGCCTCAAGATAGTGGTCCCCCACGCTCTGCATAAACGCAAAACTCTTTTCGAAGCCCCATTCATTCAAATCATCAAAAAACAGACCGCCCACTCCCCGCGGTTCATTACGATGCTTTAAATAGAAATACTCATCACACCACTTCTTAAATCGTGGATAGACCTCAGCCCCAAATGGCTCACAGGCATTTCTTGCTGTGCTGTGCCAGTGCACTACATCCTGTTCAAAGGGATAATAGGGTGTAAGGTCAAAGCCGCCGCCAAACCACCATACCGGCGCGGCACCTTCCTTTTCGGCCACAAAGAACCGCACGTTGGCGTGCGAAGTGGGCACATAGGGATTTTTCGGATGTATCACCAGTGACACGCCCAGGGCCTGAAAACCGCGTCCTGCCAGTTCCGGGCGATGGGCTGTTGCGGACGCCGGCAGCCCGGCACCGTGCACATGGGAAAAGTTTATCCCGGCGCTTTCAAATACGGCACCTTCGACCAGCACTCTACTGCGCCCACCTCCGCCTTCTTTGCGCTGCCAGGCGTCCTCTAAAAAGGATTTTTCCCCATCTTCTTGCGTCAAAGCGTCGCAAATAGAATCCTGCAGATGTATTAAATACTTTTTTACATTATCTATATTCACATCTGACATGGTAGCTAACCCATTAAATTACAGACAACTCAATATTTTCTATACTATTTGCTGGATTTTAATTAAATCTGAACAAAATTAAACAATCATAACCAGTTTAACGTAAATTAACCTGTAAAAAGATCATAAAAAAGCCGCCTCATGTTACGTGAAGCGGCTTTTAATGAATCAACTTATAAATATTAATCTTTATGACATTCGCAGATATCAAATAACTCACAATTTATGCATATCCTGAAAACTGTGCGGCTTGGGAGATGATATTTTTCAGAACCGCCTTACGTAGCCAATGCTGGCGGTATCTAATGTGTATTTTGTGCCACCGATCGTGGAATCGACATAGCGAATAACTTCAAAATTCACACCATTGATACCATCGGCAAATAAATCAACACCGAACCCATAGGACGCGCCATCATCGGTGTCATGCGCAGTTAACGTTCCTTGGGTGGCAGTCCATTTCCAGTTTGTATACCCCACCAGACCATATACATTGACGTGCCTCTCATCCCCGAACGGAATGTTCAGTTTTGCACTTACATTCCCCAGGTACGTCACCTCAAGGCTGGTGCCATCCGAGAAAGTGTCGGACCCGCTCACCATCAACCGGCCTTCGACTGACAAATACTTGCCAAATTCATACCCCAGGCGGCCGGTAGTACTCGTCGGTCTTAGGTCTTCATCTGAGATCGAAAATTCCGACATCCCGACCATGACGCCCCAATAGAATCTCGGTTCATCGGTGGCAACAACTAGCGGTGAGGAGAGCAGCAACAGGAAAAATACAGGCAGCTTATTCATAATTAACTCCATTGTTATTCTTTAAATTAGAGTGTTCATTTTTCAGACCTTCCGGATCTCATCCTGAGAATGCAGATGCCGGCGAACTGAAATAGGCGTCTCGAATCCCGGCTGGAAAATCTCCGGCGCTAAATCGTCATCACTCTGATCATTTAATTTCTATTAAGAATAGTCACTTACGAGAATTTTGTCATCTAGAAGATTAACATATGTGTGCAACTTACTTTTCAGCACTTTCCTCATAATTGCCTGCTAACAAAGACAAAAGATTCTTTCACACCTCGCCATGCTCAAAGGCAACTGCTCCGCATCACGACAAATAAATTACAAATAATCAATAGTTTATCGAGATAGAGTGCGCACCGCTTCAGGCCTCACGAATGATCTCGCCTGTTACCGCATCCCGAATCTGGCTCGGCCTGGACAAACCACCAATCTCACCTTCAAGCACATAATCCAGCTGGTCTCCCAGTTGACTCCGCACTTCATCAGCGGTGCGGGTTGGCGGCTGACCACTCAGATTGGCGCTGGTCGACACCAGGGGTGCGCCAAACTCACGACACAGCGTTGCGGCAAGGGTATGCGCCGTGACACGTACTGCAATCGTGTCATGCTTGCCACGAAGCAGGCTTGGGACAGTTGGGCTGGCTGGCCAAAGCCAGGTTACCGGGCCCGGCCAGGTGGTGAGGATCTTTGCTTTTAAGCTGCTATCAATTTCGGCCAGATAAGGACGTAACTGTTGAAAGTCGGCTGCAATCAGGATTAAACCTTTATCCCGACTGCGCTGCTTGATGGCAAGAAGTTTCTCGACCGCTTGATGGTTATCAGGATCGCAACCGAGTCCAAAGACAGCCTCGGTAGGGTAGGCGATGACTCCGCCTTGCTGCAGGATTTGAACAGCCTCATTGATCTGGTTTGATGGCATATTGATGAAGGCGGGGATGAGGCTCAATACGGTTGCGATAACAAGATCTGGTTAAATCAGTTGTCGGTTTCTTCCTCGTCTTCGACCTGTTCAATGTAATTGCAGTCCTTTTGCGGACATACTTTTTCGGTACCGCGACGCTTGGTAGTTTTCAGCGTCAACATGGGCCAGTCACAGGACGGGCAGGCCTCGTTAAGCGGCTGGTTCCAGACTGCATATTTACAATCGGGATAACGTTGGCAGGAAAAGAAAATTTTGCCATTGCGAGATTTACGCTTGAGCATGTTGCCCTGTTTACACTCGGGGCATTGCACACCGGTATCTTCCGGTTTTTCCAGAGGCTCGATATAACGACAATCCGGATAACTGCTACAGCCTATGAATTTGCCATACCGCCCGTGCCGAATTATTAGATCAGAATTACATTCCGGACACTTGCGTCCTTCGATCACTTCCGGCTCGGCATCGGCATCTTCACCCACATTACGGGTGTAATCACACTCCGGATAGTTGTTACAACCAACAAACCGGCCACGCCGTCCCAACCGAATGGCTAAATCACCCCCGCACTTGGGACATTTCTCATCCAGTTGTTCATGAGTAACATCCTTGCGATCGACACTTTTGTCCTTGTCTTCCACCAGCTTTTTGAATGGCTTCCAGAAAGCATGCATGGTTTTTTTCCAATCCATTTCACCGCGCGAGATAGCATCCAGATCATCTTCCAAATGGGCGGTAAAATCGTAATCCACATACTGGGTGAAATGTTCCGTGAGGAATTTATTCACAATGCGACCCACATCGGTCGGAATAAAGCGTTTCTTGTCCATCTCCACATATTCGCGTGATTGCAGGGTGGAGATGATGGAGGCATAGGTAGAAGGTCGACCAATACCATATTCTTCCAATGCCTTTACCAGACTGGCTTCAGAATAACGCGGTGGTGGCTCGGTAAAATGCTGTTCTGGCAGAAGCTTCAATAGTTTGACTGTTTCACCTTCTTTCAGTGGCGGCAACAACCTTTCATTCTCATCCTTGCCTTTGCTGTCATCGACACTTTCCTGGTAAACCGCCATAAAGCCTGGTGAAACGAGCGTAGAGCCATTGGCGCGAAATATATTTCCCGCACCAGCTTCCAGGTCTACCGCAACGGTATCCATGGTGGCATGAATCATTTGACAGGCAACGGTTCGCTTCCAGATCAACTCGTAAAGACGGTTCTGATCTTTACTTAAATGCGACTTGATTGCCGCTGGCTCATGATTGACCGAAGTAGGTCGAATCGCTTCATGGGCTTCTTGCGCATTCTTGGACTTGGTTTTAAACACGCGCGGTTCTTTTGGCACATTATCCGCACCATATTTGTCCTTGATATAGGCACGGATTTCATCCACGGCTTCCTGCGCCAGATTCACCGAGTCGGTACGCATGTAGGTAATCAAACCCACAGTCTCGCCGCCAATATCAATACCTTCATATAACTGCTGGGCGATGCTCATGGTTTTCTTGGCCGTGAAACCCAACTTGCGCGAAGCTTCCTGTTGCATGGTTGAAGTGGTAAACGGTGCTGCCGGATTGCGTTTGCGCTTTTTCTTCTCAACCTTGGCAACAATCAGCTTGCCTTTGGCGGCATCAAGCAAGGCGCTTTCCGCATCGCGGGCTTTCTTTTCGTTATTGATACTGAACTGGCTCAGCTTGTTGCCTTTGAGCTGTGACAATTTGGCCGTGAATGGCTGCTTGTCACTTTCTACTTCAGCATCGATGGTCCAATACTCGCGTGGTTTGAAACTTTCAATCTCCAACTCACGCTCTACGATCAGCCGCAGCGCCGGACTCTGTACCCGCCCGGCCGATAATCCTCGCCGAATCTTTTTCCACAACAGGGGTGAAAGGTTGAAACCGACCAGAAAGTCGAGGGCACGCCGCGCCAGTTGGGCATGAATCAGGTCATCCGACAATTCCCGAGGCTGGGCGACCGCTTCATTGATCGCCCGCTTGGTGATTTCGTTAAACGCAACGCGACCTACCTGCTTATCCTTGAGTAGATTTCGTTCCTTGAGAATTTCATACAAGTGCCAGGAGATGGCTTCCCCTTCGCGATCCGGGTCAGTGGCGAGATAAAGGTTTTCAGCTTTCTTTAGTTCCTTGGCAATGGCCTCCACATGCTTTTCATTTTTCTCTATTAACTGATACGTCATGTCAAAATCATGCGCCGGATCAACAGCCCCTTCCTTCGGCAATAAATCACGCACGTGCCCATAGGAGGCCAGCACATTGAAGTCCTTACCGAGATATTTTTTTATCGTCTTGGCTTTTGCCGGAGACTCAACGATAACCAGGTTTTTGGCCATCCGATTACC
>JGI2161J19892_1000050_pt1 | contig 10716 bp, 7 predicted proteins | sample DeeMarSeWOR38_10_FD_19892 | JGI IMG/M metagenome (IMG submission 19892) | reverse complement strand
CGTCCAGGATCGGCCGCAGCCGATCCGGTGCCAGTCCATCCACGACGTAGGCGCTCACCCCTGCTTTGACCGCCTCGCGAATCATCACTCCCTCGCGGTCCTGCGTGAACATCACGATCGGGCGCGGATCGTCACGCGTGACCATGCACACATGCTCGAGTGTGTCGCGGTCAGGCGAGTCGTGATCAATGATGATCACATCCGGCTTCGCCTCCCGCACTCGCGACAGCAAGTCGATGGCTTCGCTAAAATGCCCCACCACCTCGTGTCCTGCCTGCCGCAACGTCTCGCTGAGCGTCTCCGCCCGCTCCTGGTCGCCATCGACCAGCAGCACACGCATTGTCATGAATCGATACCTCGTACGCTCATCTCGATACTAGCAACCGCTGTGCCACCCACCGTGCCTTTTTGCATTCAGTCACTTAGAAATTGCATGAGAAGAATCTTGAATCGGGGCGCACCAGCATGGAGCACGCCTATCGCCGGGCGCTCCCGAATAGTGCGACCAACTACGGCGGGAAACCCATTCCAGGCCGGCCGGATTCACCCAGGATCGGAATATAAAATCCCAGTCCACCTACGGTGTCGTCCCACTTGTAGTGCGTCTTGGAAGTGCCTTTATGTTCGCTGTGACGAGTTGTGCGGGCCAACGCCACCGCATAGCAATGCACCAAGGTGAGTTATTTCTCTTGCCGACGCGGTGTTCACGCAGGCGGTCCGCACACACCGTCGACGACATCAAATCCACCCGCTTGCCGGTCAATCCCTACGCTGTCGGCTCCACCGCCCAAATCTCCGGTAGAATCCCGTCTGCAATGCTCGGTTTCACCTGCTCCGGCTGAACAACGTGCGACGAACCGCCCACATTGGCGAACCGCCCACGCGCGGCAACGACTGGAAGACTATCCGCACCCTGATTCCCTACCTGTGGGAATTCAAGGGCCGGGTGCTATTTGCGCTAGCGTGCCTGGCGGCGGCCAAGGTCGCGACTGTGGCGGTGCCGCTGGTACTGAAGGACATCATTGATGCCCTAGACCCCAAGCAGGCGCTGCTGGTACTGCCGCTTACGCTGCTGCTCGCCTACGGCGCGCTGCGCCTCGCCAGTTCCCTGTTCGGCGAACTGCGCGACGTGGTGTTCGCCAAGGTTACGCAGCGCTCAATCCGGCGGGTGGCGCAGAAGGTCTTCGAGCACTTGCACGCCTTAAGCCTGCGCTTTCACCTCGAGCGCCAGACCGGCGGCGTGTCGCGCGACATTGAGCGTGGCGCGGCCGGCATCCGCTTCTTGCTCAACTTCATGCTGTTCAGCATCCTGCCGACGCTGCTTGAGATCGGCATCGTCGCGGTGATTCTGCTCGTCAAGTATGACCCGTGGTACGCGATCATCACGCTCGGCACGCTCGTGCTCTACATCGGCTATACGCTCTGGATCACGGAATGGCGCATGGTGCTGCGGCGCAACATGAACGAGATGGACTCCAAGGCGAATACCCGCGCCATCGACAGCCTGCTCAATTACGAGACCGTCAAGTACTTCAACAACGAGCGTTACGAGTCGGCGCGCTATGACGAGACCCTGGAGAAGTGGGAATACGCCGCGATCCGCAACCAGACCTCGCTCTCGATCCTGAACGTTGGACAGGCAACCATTATCGCCATCGGCGTGACCATGCTGATGATTCTCGCTACCCGTGGGGTCGTGGCCGGCAGCATGACGGTCGGCGATCTGGTGCTGGTCAATGCCTTCCTGATCCAACTCTACGCGCCGCTACATTTCCTCGGCTTCGTTTATCGCGAGATCCGCCATTCGCTTGCCGACATGGAGCGCATGTTCGGCCTGCTGGCAAAACATCGCGAGGTCGAGGACAAGCCAGGCGCGCCGGATCTCGTCGTGCGCGGCGGAGCAATCCGCTTCGAGAATGTTACCTTCAGTTACGACGGCCGCCGCGAGGTGCTCCACGACGTCAGCTTCGAGGTACCGGCCGGCCACAAGGTGGCCGTGGTCGGCACATCCGGCGCCGGCAAGTCGACGCTCTCGCGTCTGCTATTCCGGTTCTATGATGTCACCGGCGGGCACATTGAGATCGATGGACAGGATATTCGCCACATCACCCAAACAAGTCTGCGTCGCGCGATCGGCATCGTGCCGCAAGATACCGTGCTGTTCAACGACACTATCTTTTACAACATTGCCTACGGCCGGCCGGACGCAACACGCGATGAGGTCATTGAGGCGGCCAAGGCCGCACACATCCACAGCTTCATCGAGTCTCTTCCCGACAAGTACGATTCGCTCGTCGGGGAGCGCGGCCTGAAGCTGTCGGGTGGGGAAAAACAGCGCGTCGCCATCGCGCGCACACTGCTCAAGCGTCCGCCGATCGTTGTATTCGACGAGGCTACCTCGGCGCTTGACTCACAGACCGAAAAGGCAATCCAGTCCGAATTGCGCACGCTGGCCGAGAACCACACCTCGCTCGTGATCGCGCACCGGTTATCCACCATCATGGACGCCGACCAGATTATCGTCATGGAACAAGGTCGTATCGTCGAGCGTGGGACACACGCCGAATTGGTCACACGCCCTGGTACCTACGCACACCTTTGGCAGCTCCAGCTCCAGGAAGAACGAGAAAAACCCCGCAAGGCGGTTGGAAGCGGTCTCGGCGCATAGAGGTAGTTGCGTCGCGCCGGGAGCGTCTAGCGAATGGCCGCCACTGCCAGAACCAGCAGCGCGGCCGCGCATAGCCACGCGAAACTGTCGCGAAGCCGCGGGTAGAGCGTTGCGAGCGCGCCGACCGGAAGCTCAGCGATCAGGATAACGGATTGCTTCTCGGTATGGTCGAGCCGGGCCACGGGCCTTCCAAGAGCGTCGACCATCGCGGAGACGCCCCAGCGCGTCGGACGCAGCAGCGCCGTGCCATTCTCGATCGCGCGGCACGCCGCCGAGGCGAGATGCAGTTCGCGAATCTCCTCCCAGTCGCTGGTCGGCGCTATCAGGAGATCCACGCGCGCAGCGCCCGCCTGGCGGATGAGCCATGGGAAATCGTTGTCGTAGCAGATCGCGAGGGCGACGCGCCCGTGGGCCGTCTCAACCACCTGCAGCGTCCCGCTGCCGCGCGTTCCGTGGCGTGCCTCGAATCCCGGTACGGCCGTCGTCTTGGTGTAGTCCGCGAGCAACGCACCATCCGGACCGAACAGTAGCGCCTTGTTGTCGAAACCGAGACCGGGACCGGGCTCCAGAATCCCGACGCCGGCACAAACGAAGGTGCCAGTCTCGCGCGCCAGTGCCGCGATGCGTTCTCGCACCTGCCCCGCCGCGTCGCGCCATACCATCACCGTGACCTCCGGCCAGGCGATAATCTGTGCCCCGGCGCGGCTCGCCTCTCGGCTGCACGCCAGAAAATGCTCCAGGATGGAATCGAACGCCGGTTGCCAGCGCTCCACTTGGGCGCGCGCCGCGCCATCGCTGAACAACTTGGCCAACGCATCGCGCTCGAGAACCCCCTCTGGCCAGCCGATCGCCGCGACATGCACGCCACGACCGCGCGCGCCACGGGCCAGCCGCCACCACCCGCCCGCCATCACGGCCGCCAGCACCAGCGCGAACGTCGCGACCGAGAAACTCATGCCGGGAGCCTGCAGGCCTCTCTCCCACAGCATGCGCGCCACGGATGCGAACCACGCGATCAGAAACCCGGGTCCCGCGAGTCCCGTTATCGCAACCAGTTGCATGAGTGCGCGGTTGCGGATCTGCGTGTAGCCCGCGGAGCCCCAGGCACCGGACGGACTCACCCGAGTACTGGCAAATTCCATGGCCACCCAGGCGAGCGGGAACACGAATACACCGGCGGCGAGGGGCAGGCCAGGTACCAGCCAGCGATCAATCAGGTAGGGAGCCACCTGGGTCGCCGCAATTACCGCCGCCACGCCCGGATAGAGCCACGCAGGAAGCGGGATAACCCGCCAGTTCGATATGCCGATTGCGATGACGTATGCCGCGAAAATTCCGAGCGCCGCCGTGGCCGGCGACACAGCCTGCGCAAAATGGAGGAAAAACACCGGTGCGATCCATGGCGCGGCCCAATGCTGCCAGCGCCCGAAACCAAACAGGCTTAGCACACCACCCGCGACCAGCCACAACAGGGAGTCAGCCGCCGGAGCCATGTCTGCCTAGCCAAATCTCGAATCTGAAATCAGATACCAAGCCAGGTCCTGGCGACGCTTGCGTTGCTGAACACGATGACGGGCGCCTGTGCCTTGAGACCATATTGGCTGGCGAGGTGAAAACTTTCGTTGTCCGTGACAACGATTGCCGTACGCGAGCCGTGTTGTTGCTTGGGTTGCTGGCGATCCAGCTCGGCGATGAGATCGAACAACCCGGGCGATATCGCTCCCTTGGTCGCGGCCGTGAGATCAACAAGCTCGCGGTACCCTGGGCGAATGCGGGCGTCGGCCAGAAACCGGCGGACGTAGTCGAGAAAGTCCTCGTCCGCTACCGCGCCGCGTCCGGTCGCATATACGACGTTCTTTACCTCATCTACCTCGTAGTCAATCGGCATGCGCGCTCGTTCGGTGCTATCGCGTGCAATAGTCTGGCCGATCGACCAGACAGGCTTCAAGCTCCGGTCGGTCGGAGGTCCAGATTGTCCGCGCGGCACGGATAGCCGGTAGACGCTGCACAGGTACTGACTCAACCAGACGCGGGTTGAAGCTTTCGCAATACGCGCTCGACGACCGCGCTGCGCGCAACGACCTCTGAGGCACCAGCGCCTTTCGCCGCCTTGAAGCCCTCTCCATCCACGTGCGGGCCAAAAGCAAGGATGTCGAGCCCCGGGGAATCGCCGCGCAAGCGCCCAATCGTCAAAAGAGCATCGCGCGCACCAAGGTCCATTACCACCAGATCCGGGGCATCGCTGTCCGTCTTCTTCAGCATCGTAGCGCCGGCTGCCTTCCATGCAGACTCGATTCGCACGCGACTCATCAGGTCATCACACCAAAGCAGAATCTTCATGCCGCCTCCGCGCGGATAATCATACGCCGGGCGGCAGCGTACTAGAGCTCGACCTGTGTTCCCAGCTCAACCACGCGATTTGTGGGGATGCGGAAATAGGCGGTCACCGACCCGGCATTGCGCTGCATGCCGATGAAGAGCTTTTCCCGCCACAGCGCCATCTGTGGCCGTTCGGTGGGGATCAGTGTCTCTCGGCTAAGAAAGAAGGAGGTGTCCAGCATGTTGAACTCGAGACCTTTGTCGCGGCAAAGCTCGAGCGCGCGAGGAATATCAGTCTCGTCCTTGAAGCCGTAGATCACGAATAGCTTGTAGAAGTTGTGCGCCANTGGCCAAACCTCAACGCGCTCGTCGTCATCCACATGCGGAATATCCTGAAATACCACGGTCAGGACCACCACACGCTCATGCAGAACCTTGTTGTGCTTCAGATTGTGCAGCAGCGCGTGCGGCACTGCATCGAAGCTCGTTGTCAAGAACACGGCCGTGCCGGGAACCCGCGTCGGCAAATGTTTGCCGATGCTTTCCACAAAAGGCTCAAGCTTGATCGCCAACGAATCCAGTCGCTCGCGCATGATCTGGCGCCCGCGCTTCCAGGTTGCCATGAGGATAAACGCCGCCAGTGCAATCGCGATGGGAAACCAACCGCCATGGATGATTTTCCCCGCATTGGCACTGAAAAATACGATGTCCACGGCGAGAAAAACGGCCATGCCGATGATCGTCAATGGCCAGTTGAAGTGCCACAACCCGCGCACCACCACAAACGCGAGGATCGTATCGATCGCCATGGTACCGGTGACGGCGATGCCATAAGCCGCCGCGAGGTTGCTGGAGGATTGAAAGCCGAGGACCAGCGCGACTACACCCACCAGCAGCCCCCAGTTCATGAAGGGGATATAGATCTGCCCGATCTCGCGCTCGGAAGTATGGTGGGTGTCCATGCGTGGAGCGTAGCCGAGCTGAATTGCCTGGCGCGTCACGGAAAAAGCACCGGAGATTACCGCCTGCGAAGCGATTACCGTGGCGAAGGTTGACAGCGCCACCATCGGATACAGAGCCCAGGACGGGGCCAATAGATAGAACGGATTTTGCGCAGACTGCGGTTCGTGCAAGAGAAGCGCGCCCTGGCCAAAGTAGTTAAGCACCAAGCCCGGCAGGACGAAGCCAAACCAGGCAAAGCGGATCACACGCTTGCCAAAATGACCCATGTCCGCGTAGAGCGCCTCGCAACCCGTGAATGCCAACACCACCGCGCCAAGCACCACGAAGCCACGCCACTGATTGATTTCGAAGAAGTACACGGCATGCCACGGGTTCAGGGCCGCAAGCACGTCCGGATAGCGAGCAATGCTGATTGTCCCGAGTACTGCCAACGTTAGAAACCAGAGCACCATGACGGGTCCAAACAGCGCGCCAACTCGGCCGGTTCCCTGCCGCTGAAAAATGAAAAGCGCGACCAACACGGCGAGCGTCACCGGGATGACGTAGGGCTTCAACGCGGGGGTAGCGACTTCCAGGCCTTCCACGGCAGATAGCACCGAGATTGCCGGCGTGATCATGCCGTCGCCGTAGAACAGCGCGGCGCCAAAAATGCCGAGCGACATCAATGCCCAGCGCAACCGCGAGCGGTCGGCGGTCGCGCGCTGCACGAGCGCCATCAATGCCATGATGCCGCCTTCTCCCTTGTTGTCAGCGCGCATGATCAGCACGACATACTTGATGGAGACAACGAAGATGAGCGACCAAAAGATAAGCGAAAGTACGCCGAGCACGTTTTCCGGATTGACCGCCATGCCATGCTCGCCGGTGAAGGCCTCCTTCATGGCATACAGGGGGCTGGTGCCAATGTCACCGTAGACGACGCCGATGGCGCCGATCGTCAATGCGGCGAACCGGCCGGCGGGCGCAGATGAGGGGACACCCTGGCTCATGTGCCGCCAAAAACCCTAGTGCAAGAAGTCGTGTGCAAGGAAGGGGCCGTAGGGCCGGGCAGGCATCGCGGGAAATCCCGGTGCCTACCGGCAGACGCCAGTGGAGCTGCTTGCCCCAATTGGAATGGCGGAATGAAACATGGTTGCGCTGACTGCGGGCGCTATTATAGGAAGCGGCGGCAAAATAGCCAGCGCAAGCCCAAGGGAAGGCAAAACAAGCATTTAATGTCCCGGTAGCAACCCCACCGGGACATTAAGTAAGGATCAGGTGTTAATGGAGTGCTTGTCCATCAGCCGGTACAGTGTCACCCGCGACACGCCCAGCAGGCGCGCGGCGCGCGAAACGTTGTGACGCGTCTGCTTGAGACTTGCGAGTATGGCAACACGCTCAGCCTCCTCACGGGCACGATCAAGCGTCAACACCCGGCCACAGACAGCGGCGGCATTGAGGCCCAGGTCCTGCGGCGAGATGATACGCTTGTCGCACATCACGATCGCGCGACGCACGCGGTTCATGACCTCGCGCACATTGCCCGGCCAATCGTGCGCCTGCAGCACCTCGACTGCCTTGTCGCTGAATCCCTTCAGATTGCGGCCCTTNTCGATCGCAAACTTTTCAAAGAAATACTGCGCGAGCTGCTCAACGTCGCGCTCACGATCCCGCANTGCCGGTACGTCGAGNGTCAGCACCTGCAGGTGGTAATAGAGGTCATCGCGGAAGCGACCGGCCTCCACCTCGCGCACGAGATTGGCGCGCGTNGCTGCCATCACGCGCACATCGACGCGCAGGCGGTCCGCGCCATTGCGCTCGATGGTCTTCTCCTTCAGGAAGCGCAGCAGGCGTGCCTGCACCTCGAGCGGAAGTTCGGCAACCTCGTCAAGGAAGAGCGTGCCGCCCGCTGCTGCCTCCAGGCGACCGCGCCGACGAGTAGTATCCGCCGTACCGCTTTCGTCGCCAAACAGTTCCTGCATAAGCGCCTCGATGGACTGCGCGCTGCAACTCACCGTCACGAACGGGTGATTGCGCCGAGACGATCGCTCATGCACCACAAGGGCCGCCAGCTCCTTGCCCACCCCACTCTCGCCGGTGATTAGCAACGGCGCATCGACATTCGCCACCTTGCGCATGGCGCGCAACAGGCGCTGCATGGCAGGACTGTTGCCGATCATCTCGTCGGCGTAGACGTCTTCCTCGATGTGGCGCTGGTAGGTGCGCGCCATGGTCGCCATGCCGTAAGCGTGGCCGAGCGAGAACAGCAGCCGTTCGACGTCCGCCGGCAGTGTGTGATAGTCGTAGAAATACTCGGAGATCAGCGGCGCAAGCCTTGCTGATTCGAGATCCTGCGCGGGCAACATCGCCACCCACTCCATGCGGCCGCTCGCCGGCCACACCTCGAAGAGATCTCGCTCGGTCTGGTGAGTGGTATCGAGCAGAGTCAGCCCGACACGGACGTTATGGCTATCGATGATTTCGCGCGCTTGATTGCTGTCGCGCGCCACGTGGATCTGCCAGCCGGCAGACTGGATCGCCGGCATCACCACATTCGGATGACCGGTGGTCTCGAGATAGAGCAGCTCACGCTTTGACATCGCACCCCTCCGCAAATCAGTTGGACCGAGTGTCCGTCAACAGGCGCGATTACTGGCCTACGGCACCAGCGTCATGCCTGAATTCGGCCGCCGCACTATGCAACGCGGCAGCGAACGGACACTTCTCTTGTTCTTGTATGCGGGGTAACGGCGTGATGCCGGCACTTGTGCGCCAATCAATGGCATTCCGGCAACGTCCCTGGCGTTCGCTTCGTGCGAATTCTTGCTTATCGCGATTCTTCTTGTTGTTGCGATTCTTGTTCGTTAACTGCTAGCAGTTCCGAACTACTAATGAGTTGAGAGTGTATCCGCAATGCCGATGCTCCCACAAGATCTTTAACAAATTTTTCATGGGCAACCGCCAACGCTCTCAGCGATTAGGGACGCTACACGTCCGAAAAATATTCCCGTCATCCGACGCCCGATAGTGTCAAATATCTGTTTGTCGAACAGGTGACCGGATTTCATCGAGACCAGCCGACCGCTGCACCAATTTGGAAACATCCGCCCGTCGAAATCCTGGCAGCGTACCTAGGTGCGCAGCACCAAAGATGTTAAAATTCTCTGATATTCAATGAGTTGCCACATCAATTATCAGGAGTTTGCATGCGTCCGGCGTTGATCCTTGCGATTCTCGAGCGTGAATACCAGAGCACCCGCGAAGGTCATCACACGCCGGTCATGCTGTGGGGCCCTCCGGGCATCGGCAAGTCGCAGATGGTTGCCCAGATCGCAGCCCGCCACGATGTCAGAATGATCGACATCCGACTCTCACAAATGGAACCGACCGACCTGCGCGGAATTCCCTTCCGGGTGGGCGACATGGTCGAATGGGCGGTGCCCGCCATTCTGCCGAACGAGACCCGCCACGGCCCCGACGGAATCCTGTTCCTCGATGAAATCACGTCGGCCGCACCGACCATCTCGGCCGCCGCCTACCAGTTGATCCTGGATCGACGGCTTGGCGAGTACCGCATTCCTGATGGCTGGGCAATATTCGCCGCCGGCAATCGTCAGGGCGATCGTGGCGTCACCTACAGCATGCCCTCTCCGCTCGCCAATCGCTTCTCGCATTTCGAGGTGGAAACCCATCTCGATGACTGGGTGGCATGGGCGTATGCCAACGGTATCGATGAGCGCATTATCGGATTCCTGCGATTTCGCCCGGATCTGCTGTTTAGTTTCGATCCCGCCCAGAACCCGCGCGAGTTTCCGTCGCCGCGCACATGGGAATTCGCCCACCGTGCCCTGCAGAAATTTCAGGACCAGGGCGAGATGTTGCTCGGTACCCTGCAAGCGTGCGTCGGCAAGGCAGCCGGGGTCGAGCTCAAGGCCTTTGTCGACAACCTCGACAACCTGCCTGACATCGATGCCATTCTGCGTGGTGAGCCGGTGGCGGTACCGAAGGAGACTGACCTGCAGTATGCAGTCGCCACGGCCCTGGTCGGGCGCGCCATCCGCGCCAGAGGCGGCGCTGACGAGACCAAGGTTTATGGTCACATCCTCGATTACGCCGGCAAGTTCCCGCAGCGAGAGATGGGCGTGATGCTTGTCTCCGACATGCAACGGGCCGTCGGCGAGAAGCTGTTCGCGTTGCCGCAGTTCGCGCAATGGGCGAAGCACGTCGCCGATATCATGATCTTCGACATGTGGAAGAAGCCCGCGCGCCGCGCCTGAAAGAACATCGGTCGCCATGGCAACCACCGAAGACATCGAGCGCAAGCTGAGCGCAGCCTGCACCTGGCTCATCATCGACAAACCGTTCCTCGGCGCGCTCGTATTGCGGCTTCCGCTCATCGCCGCTGATCCGAAGTGGTGCCCCACCACCGCCACCGACGTTCGGGCTCTGTATTACAACCCGGAATACGTTGAGGCGCTCGATCTCGAGCAAACCAAGTTCGCGCTAGCCCATGAAGCCCTGCACTGCGCGCTCTCGCACTTTCACCGCCGTGGTCACCGCGACAAGCGCCGCTGGGACATCGCCTGCGACTATGCCATCAATCCACTGCTGGTCGCCGATGGCCTCAGGCCCCCACCAAACGTCCTGCTGCTCGATGGCTTCGAGGGCATGACCGCAGAGGAGATCTATCCCTATATCCGGGACAATTCCGACGAGGAACCGCACGACCAGCACGCTTACGATGGCGACAGCTCGCAGTCTCCTTCCGACAAGCCGAAGGGCGGTGG
>JGI2161J19892_1000048_pt1 | contig 10771 bp, 13 predicted proteins | sample DeeMarSeWOR38_10_FD_19892 | JGI IMG/M metagenome (IMG submission 19892) | reverse complement strand
CTGAAATACTCCGCAAGGGCCGTATCATCCAGAAAATAGTGACAAATCTCTTCATCCCCGCTGGTGCACAAGACGGGGATTCGGCTACCGTAGCGGGTCTCCAGCTCGGGGTGGCCGAGAATATCGACCACCTCGAGTTTAAATGGCCACTGCTGCCGGCTGCCTTCCAGTTCATCCAGCATGGCATCACACAGATGACAACCACTGCGCACGTAGACCCTGAGGCGTGCCACTATTCCGGAATCTTCAAGGGCAGGAAGACCGGCGCATCACCACGTTGAATCAGCACCGGCACCGATTTACCCGCCGGCAAGCTTTTAATCAGCTTGGCAAATTGCTCGGCACTGGTGACATCCTGGTTGTTAATCATTAGCAGAATATCTCCGGGTCGAATACCGGCGCTTCGGGCCGGACCCGCCTCGACCTCACGCACCAGCACGCCGCGTTTGTCCAGCTCCCTTTGTTTGCGTTGCTCCGCGGTCAGCGATTCAACCCGCAGTCCCAGCTTGTCGGCCTCGGCCTTACCCGGCTCGGCAGTAGGCCGTTGTTCGGCCAGTTGATCTTCCGACGGCAATTCAGCAATCGTGACCGTCAGGGTCTTGCTCTTGCCTTCTCGTATCACCGCGACCTTGGACTTGCTACCGATGTCTGCCTGGCCCACGGCAAGCGGAAGATCCGAGGAGCGGTAGATCTTCTTGCCATTGAATTCAACCACGACATCACCGACCTTGAAGCCGGCCTTGGCCGCCGGGCTGTCCGGCAGGACCCTCAGCACCACTGCCCCGCGGGGTTGCTTCATGCCAAAAGATTCAGCCAGTTCGCGATTCACATCCTGAATCAGAATCCCCAGCCAGCCACGGGATACCTTGCCCTTGGTCTTGAGCTGCTGCACTACGTCAATGGCAACATCGATAGGGATCGCAAACGATAACCCCATGAAGCCACCGGTACGGCTGTAAATTGGGAATTGATACCGACAACCTCGCCGTCCAGGTTAAACAAGGGCCCCCCGGAGTTACCGGGATTGATGGCAACATCCGTCTGAATAAAAGGCACATAGTTTTCGCTCGGCAGGTTACGGCCGATGGCACTGACTACCCCGACTGAGACCGAATGATCAAAGCCAAAGGGCGTACCGATAGCCATCACCCATTCACCGACCTTGAGGGTTTCGGACTTGCCGATTTTCACTACCGGGAGATTGTCGGCTTTCACTTTCAGCAAGGCCACATCGGAACGGGGATCCGTACCGACCACTTCAGCCGGAAGTTCACGTCGATCACTCAAGCGTACAATGATTTCTTCCGCATCCTTGACCACATGATTATTGGTCACCACATAACCATCCGCATCGACAATAAAACCCGAGCCCAATGACTGGGTCTCGAATTCCTCCATGGGTCCACCACCCTCTTCGCCGAAAAAGCGCCGTAAGAAATCTCCCCCAGGGGGAATCCTCCGGAATATCCGGCATTTGAAACCCATGCGGCATCATGGGGTGTTTGACTTTCTGGGTCGTGCTGATATTGACCACGGCAGCACTGTTGTCTTCCACCAGCTTGGTGAAATCCGGTAAGCGACTTTCACCAAGGCTCAACGCATTGGCCAGGCTGGCGGTCCCTATCAATAAGGCAGCGATAAACAGACGCGCAAGACGCCCCGAATTGGCGATAGATTTCATACGATTCCTCAACTTATTGGCTTGTATTCAGTCGGTGTTGTTCAATTGAATGTTGGGTCATAAAGGAGACCGGAACCCGTCGCAGGATCACCGGTTGATAGACGTTGTCATGTTGAATCCGACGCGTAAAGCGGCGTAACCAGAAACCCGCTACCACCAGTCCGGCGAGGGCGAACAGGATAACGACCGGTTCAGCTTGCCAGACCATCTGTTTGGCAACCACATTGCCGGTGATCGCAAACAGTAACATGAATACTAAAGGAAACAGATACACGGCAAGTGATCCTTTCAGCAGTGCAGCTTCGTTCAATCCGACAATGACAGTATCGCCAACCTGTGCATCGATCGGGTTAATGGCACGCATGCGCGCCGCTTTCTTGCCGACAACCTTGGCTAATACCGAGGTACCGCAGCCCTTGTTGGCCGCACAATTTCCACAGGTGGTCTGGCGTTGCGCTTCCACCCAGGCAAACTCGCCTTCGCGCTTCACAACAGTAGCCGTTTCTTCAATCATTGATTCGTGGGTGTAATCGCTTCACAGATTTTCTCAACAGTAATATGAGGTACTTCTCCCACCACTGTCACATGATAGTCACCCAGGCTACGCCCATGGGCATTAATGGCTCCCATACGCGAACCTCCCACCAGATTGCCGGGATCATGCTGCACATCTTCCTCGATAAATACTGATACCGAGCTAAGACCATCTGAAAAGACCATGTGCTTGACGGGCATCCCGCCGGTCGGCAACTTTTGCATACGCTTCATATCTTCCTTGAAGCCTCCTGGTAGCCAGGCAACATGCATATCAGGTTCTGCCTTATCGGATTTTTCACCACCCTCTTTGGCCTCGTACCAGGTAAATTGCTGCGTATCCATGGCAGGGGCCAGTTGCTCATCAGGTACCTGGTCAAGAAAGGTGATCTGGGTAAATACAAATTGTTCAATCGGCTTGTTGTGTTCATCCAACAGATGGGTCTTGAGTAACAGTCCGGTTTTCTTCTCCACCCACAAGTGATGACCATAACGATAGGGATCCTTGGGCAGGATCTTGATTCCCTGGGTCAAGTGACCGGCAACCCGGCTGTCATCCATCAAACTGAAGGTATAAAAGTCCTTCAGGTCATCGATCTTCATGGGAAACTCGGGTGGAAAATGTTTTACCGGGCGACTTTTTTCTACCACGACCGATTTGCTGTCCGGCAGAAAACAGGTCACCTTACCGTGGTCACGAATCACTTCACGACCGGTGCCATCCATAGAGATCAGACGTTCTTGCTCACCATCAGACGTCACCCGGTGAATGATGCGCATGGAACTGAGTCGGCCCTGCTGGCCATAGACAAAGGTCCCTTCATAATTCACCGTATGGGCGGCGCGTTGCATTTTCTCCAGCCAGCTCTGTACTTGCTCCAGCTGCGTGGCAAATGCCGCAACTGGTAACGTCAGGCTCAAAAACAACAACAGAGATTGATATGGGGTCGACTTACTGCTGCTCATTGGCACGACGCACAACCACTACTTTACCCGGAGTTTCACTCACAATACGCATATAAGGCAGTACACCCTGCATATTACCCGTTACGGAATATTCATTATGATTGACAAGGTAACCGCTCAACTTGGATTGCACTGCCGTATCCAGCCCACTGGTATCCGTCACATAACGGACCTGGGCAGATGGTTGGGATTGAAGTTGAGGTTGGGTTTGGGGTTGGACTGCTGCGATTTCAGTCGGTGTCGTCGAGGTTTCGTCCTGCGTTTGTTGTACGGTCAATACCGCCACTGCGGAGACGGTAGCAGCAATCGCAAGGCCGCCGACCTGTTTCATGATAAAGGGAAGTTGTTTTTTGGCACGTTTGCGTTTATGTACCGGCGCGAAAATCGCGGGTTCCTGCTCCAGTGCTCGGCTGACCCGGCTGGCAATGTCGCCGACCGGTTGCTCAGGCATATGCCCGGTAATCACGTCTCGCATCAAATGATAACGTGACCAGCGAGCTTTCAATTCCGGATCCGCTGCCACACGTTCGATAACAGCATCGTGGTCAGCCAGTTCATCATCCACCAGGATGGAGAGTTGTTCGTCAATTTTATTGGTCATGTTGTTACGCCTGCAGTTTGTAACGTGTGCACTACCATTTGTTTGTTAAACCGTTAATCCAATAAAGGCCGCAGTTGATGATCAATCGCTTCGCGGGCTCGAAAGATCCGCGAGCGTACTGTCCCGATGGGACAATCCATCGCCTCGGCAATTTCCTCATAACTCATGCCTTCCAGTTCCCGCAGTGTAATGGCGGTTTTCAGGTCTTCCGGCAAGGCATCGATGGCCTTGAAGACCGTTTCCCTGATTTCATCACGCAGCGTTTCACGTTCCGGCGAGGCATAGTCCTTCAGCGCTGATTCGCCTTCGTACTGTTCCGCTTCCGTAGCTTCGATATCATCGTTCGGTGGGCGCCGTCCCTGCGCGACAACAAAATTCTTCGCGGTATTGATGGCGATACGATAGAGCCAGGTATAAAACGCGCTGTCGCCACGAAACTTCGGCAAGGCACGATAGGCTTTAATGAAAGCCTCCTGGGCCAGATCCTGCACTTCTGACGGATCACGCACATACCGGGACAGCACCTTCATGATCCGTTGCTGATATTTCAACACCAGCAGATCAAAAGCCTTCTTGTCCCCACGCTGTACGCGTTCGACCAGTGCCTGGTCTGTATTCTGTTCGCCCATCCAGGCTAATTCCTTTACCTCAATCTTCAGAAAGTCGCCTGGAACCTACTTCAATGGACAGTCATAAGCGGTTAGAGTTCGCACGACGACGGCATTTTTCGTTATATTGTTGTATTGTTTATTCCAAGGAAAATAATACGTTATCAACCCTGCCATTCCAAACCTTAATGCAAGCTTGTGNGGAATGAGCCTGCCANCTGGAGTTGGGGCTAGCCGAGTGAAAACAGACAGCCATGCAGATTGAAAGTGATGTACTGGTCATTGGCACAGGTGCCGCGGGGTTGAGCCTGGCACTGCGGCTGGCGAATGATTACCGTATCTCATTGATTTCAAAGGGGCCTCTCAAGGAAGGCTCAACCCTGTACGCCCAGGGGGGTGTTGCCGCTGTCATGGCGTCCGATGATAGCGTGGAGTCCCACATCAACGATACCCTCAATGCCGGCGCCGGCCTGTGCGATCCGGCGGTGGTCCGCTATACGGTGGAACACGGGGCCGAGAATATTCAGTGGCTATTGGACCAGGGGATCCACTTTACCACCGATCAAGACAAACATGCTCTACACCTGACCCGGGAAGGCGGCCATTCGCACCGGCGGGTCATTCATGCCACTGATGCCACGGGTCAGGCGATTGAAACCACCCTGGAGCAGCAAGTCCGGCAGCACCCTAACATCGCGATTTACGAGAACCATATCGCGGTCGATTTGATCACCGCCGCCAAGTTGGGGCATCCCGTCCAGCGTTGTCTGGGGGCGTATATCCTGGATCGAGACACCAACCAGGTAGAAGTCTTTCGGGCGACGCAGGTCGTGCTCGCCACCGGGGGTGCCAGCAAGGTCTATCTGTATACCAGTAACCCCGATACTTCCACCGGCGACGGCATTGCCATGGCCTGGCGCGCCGGCTGCCGGGTGGCCAACATGGAATTCAACCAGTTCCACCCTACCTGCCTGTATCACCCCAAGGCCAAATCGTTTCTGATCACCGAGGCCGTACGTGGTGAAGGTGGTCGACTGCTGCTCGCCGATGGCACCCGCTTTATGCCGCAGTTTGATCCCCGCGGCGAGTTGGCCCCGCGCGACATTGTGGCGCGCGCCATCGACCATGAAATGAAACGCCGCGGTGATGATTGCGTCTATCTGGATATCAGTCATAAACCGGCCGCGTTCATCACCGAGCATTTTCCCAATGTGCATCGACGCTGCCTGGAATTTGGTTTTGACATGACCAAGGAGCCGATACCGGTGGTACCCGCGGCGCACTATACCTGCGGCGGGGTCATGACCGACATTCATGGCCACACCGATTTGCCGGGGCTGTATGCCATCGGCGAAACCGCCTTCACCGGTCTGCATGGCGCAAACCGCATGGCGAGTAACTCGTTACTGGAGTGCCTGGTATTTGCCCAGGCCGCCAGTGAACATATTCGGCATGGCAAGCATGGTAACCCTGTCGACATAGCCATCCCTGAATGGGATATCAGTAAGGTGACCGATTCGGATGAAGAAGTCGTGGTGAGCCACAACTGGGATGAACTGCGGCGGTTCATGTGGGACTACGTTGGCATTGTGCGCACCAACAAACGCCTGCAACGGGCGGGGCGCCGGGTGCAGTTATTGCTGACAGAAATTGAGGAGTATTACGGCAACTTCATCATCACCAATGATCTCCTCGAACTGCGTAACCTGACCACGGTGGCGGACCTGATCATTCGCTCGGCCATGGCCCGCAAGGAAAGCCGCGGCTTGCATTACACTCTTGATTACCCCGAGACCGATACTGTGCACCCTGCTGCCAACTCCATTTTGATCCCGGAGAATTACACCGCGGAGTCTTCCGCTGTCTCAGCCAGCCGGGCCTGATAGAGACGCACACGCAAGCGTCGAAAGCTTTGTGGATCCAGCATATCCGGCAGAATCACTACACTACAGCGCCCGCCTTGCTCCAGCTGAAAACGCAGAATCACCAACCAGGGGGAAACATACGTATCAGGACGTAATTGCCCGGTGCGTTCGCTGCCATCCTGAAACAACAACTGCCAGTCTTCATCGGTCTGCCATGCCAGACGCCGGGGTGGCAACCGGGTGATGTGTCGAATAAAACTCAGCACCACCGCCACAGCTACCGCCAGGCGCAAGGTCAATGACAGATTCAGTGGCACGGCGATCACTGCCAGTGCCAGGGCATGAATCAAAACGAGATAAATGTGCAGATAACGTGAACGGCGCGGTTCAAGGACCAGCGGACTCGCGTATGCGTCGTGCGACATATGCCACTTCCTTGTCGATGGGGATGGTGCGTCCCATCAGATATTCCAGTAATAATTGATCCGATGTTTGTAACAGGACTTCAAAGGCGTGTTGTTGCGCTGGGTTAAGATCATCATAGGCCTTATCCATAAAGGCCTGCAGCATGGCATCCAGTTCCAGCATGCCACGGCGACACTGCCATAACAGGCGGGCGCGTTGTGTGTCTATCGCTTTCTCCACGTCAGCCACTATCATCTCAGACCATATCCTTGACCATCATTTTCTTGATGTTGTTGATCGCTGCCGTCGGATTGAGTCCCTTGGGACAGACGTTGACACAGTTCATGATGGAATGGCAGCGAAACAGCTTGTAGGGTCCTTCCAGATCCTCCAGTCGCTCGGCCGTGGCCTGGTCGCGACTGTCAGCCAGAAACCGGTATGCCTGTAACAACGCCGCCGGGCCACGGAACTTGTCCGGATTCCACCAGAAGGATGGACAGGTGGTACTGCAACAGCCGCATAGAATACATTCATACAAGCCATCGAGTTTTTCCCGTTCCTTCGGTGATTGCAGGAATTCCACTTCCGGTTCGGGATCATTAACGATCAGATACGGCTTCACGGCGCGGTAATGGCCAAAGAACTGATCCATGTCCACCACCAGATCCCGGATCACCGGCATGCCCGGTACCGGTCGCACTTCAATCGGTTCTTTCAACGATTTCAGCGGAGTCAAACACGCCAGGCCGTTGGTACCATTGATGTTCATCGAATCGGAGCCACACACGCCTTCACCGCAAGAATGCCGAAACACCAGGGTTTCATCCTGCTCCTTGAGCTTCAACAGCGCATCACGCAACATCATGCCCGGTTGCACTTCCTGCAATACAAACTCCTGCATGTAAGGCTTACTGTCGGTTTCCGGATTATAGCGGTAAATGAGAAATTTCATCGTTGCTTCCTTAATAGACGCGTTCCTTGGGCGGGAAAGAATCCACGGACAACGGTTTGAGGGTGACCGGCTTGTAATCCATGCGCAAGCCTTCTTTAAAGAACAGGCTGTGTTTCAACCAGTGTGTATCATCACGCTCAGGATAATCCATGCGTGAATGCGCGCCGCGACTTTCCTGGCGCGCCAACGCGGACGCCACCGTGGCCACCCCGATTTCGATCAGGTTCTCCAGTTCCATGGCTTCAATCCGCGCGGTGTTGAACACCTTGCTTTGATCATACAAACGCACATCCGCCATGCGGCGCTCCAGCTCGAGGACTTTTTCCATGCCCTGTTGCAGTACCTCTTCGGTGCGGAACACGCCGCAGTATTCTTCCATGGTGGCTTGCAATTCGCGCCGCAGGTCTGCCACCGACTCACCTTCACCTTGCTGATCCCATCGGGTGAGATGGGCCATCGCCTGTTCGACGCTGGATTCATCCGTGGGACGGTGATAGCGGTTCTCGCGTAAATATTCGATGATGTCTTTGCCGGCAGCCCGGCCGAAGACGACGATGTCCAGCAAGGAATTGCCCCCGAGGCGGTTGGCCCCATGTACCGAAACGCAGGCACATTCGCCCACGGCATACAGTCCGGGAATCACCTCTTCGCCTTTTTCCAGCGGTACAATGACCTGACCACGGCGGTTGGTAGGAATGCCGCCCATGGTGTAATGCGCCGTCGGGAAAACCGGCACGGCCTCTTCCGCCGGATCGATATGTAGGAAAGTCTTGATGGTGTCACTGATACCCGGCAGACGCTTGTTGAGCACCTCGCGCCCCAGGTGATCGAGCTTCAGCATGACGTGGTCGCCATGCGGACCACAGCCCCGACCTTCACGCACCTCAATCGCGATCGCCCGGCTGACTACATCGCGGCTGGCGAGATCCTTGGCATGGGGCGCATAGCGCTCCATGAAGCGCTCGCCGTTCTTATTAATAAGGTATGCGCCCTCACCACGGGCCCCCTCGGTAATCAGCATGCCCCGCCCGGCGATGCCAGTGGGATGGAACTGGAAAAACTCCATGTCCTGCAGGGGAATACCGGCACGGGAGGCCATCGCCAGGCCATCGCCAGTATTGATGCGGGCGTTAGTATTGGTGCGGAATAATTGCCCGGCCCCGCCGGTGGCCAGCAAGGTGGTTTTGGCCTCAATCAGCAAGGGCTCACCGGTTTCGATCTCCAGCACCAACGCACCGAGAATGAAGCCTTCCTGATCCTTGATCAGATCAATGGCGAAGTACTCATCAAAGAAATGCGTTTTGGCGCGAATGTTCTGCTGATAGAGGGTGTGCAGAATGGCATGACCGGTGCGATCCGCCGCGGCGCAGGTCCGGGCCGCCTGATCGCCGCCAAAGTTCTGGCTCTGGCCGCCAAACGGCCGCTGATAGATCTTGCCATTGTCGAGACGGCTGAAAGGCACACCGGCATGTTCCAGCTCGTAGACGATCTTGGTGGCGGTACGACACATGTATTCGATCGCATCCTGATCCCCCAGGTAGTCACTGCCCTTGACCGTGTCATACATGTGCCAGTGCCAGTTATCCGGCAGCACATTACCCAGTGCCGCTGTCAGGCCNCCNTGGGCTGCGACTGTGTGGGAACGGGTCGGAAAGACCTTGGAGACGACAGCGACATCGGCTTCGGACTGAGACAGTTGTAACGCCGCGCGCAGACCACCACCACCGGCACCAATGACCAAAGCATCAAATCGCCGCCGGGCCAGAGTCATATCTTCACCACCGAAATCAGAATAAATGCCACCCAGATCCCCATCGCTATCAGGAACACGGCGATCCCCAGCAGGATCACCAGACGTAATCCCATAATGGGTACATAATCGATCAACACATCCCGCATCCCGATCCAGGCATGGATCAGCAAGGAACTGAAAAACAGCGCAACCGCCACCGCCACCACGGGATTTGCCAGCAATTCACGCCAGGNGGTATANGTGATCGCNTCACTNGTGGCAANCCAGAGCAATGTCACNACGATAAAGGCCGCCATNTATACGGAACTCAANCGTTGTAATAACCAGGCCCGCATNCCTGAAGCACGAAACGTCATAGCCACATCGCTCCTATGACGATTAGCATCACTACCGCCACNATCCCAAACACCAGCCAGGCNCTAATCCGTGCCGCCGGCAAGTGTTCGCCAATCGAGATATCCATAAGCAGGTAACGNATACCGGTAAAGAAATGATGNGCCAGGGCCCAGGCCAGCACCAGNCNAATNAACTGCNCCCAGGGTGAAGCAAAAAATGTACTGGCGGCGGCATAGTCCTCGGCCGANCGGACCGACAGNGCCAACCAGTAAATCAAAACGGGAATGGCGAGGAACAGAAAAACCCCGCTGACTCGGTGGAAAATTGAGACCACCGCCATGACCGGCTGGCGGATTTTAAATAAATTGAGATACTTCGGCCGCTTGGTTTTTGTTAGCATTGTGTTTTCAATTCTAGTTCATATCTAATGAACATCCAGCGAACAGCTTGGAGCAGCGTGACCAATATTTTAGATACGATAACAGCAGTATACTCATAAATCGAATTCAAAATAAGCACACAAAAAATGAATACAGATTGGCAAAGTTTTCTCGAACAACAGGGCGCCACCCTTGATGGAAATCGGGTGATGGATTTTGGTGACAGTAACAAGGAACGACAGGCCACTGCCTCGGGCCATGTCATCGCCGACCTGTCTCACTATGGTCTGATCAGCGCGGAAGGCGAAGAAGCACGCGACTTTTTACAAAACCAGTTCAGCAATGACATGCGTCTGGTGAGTGATAGCGAGAGCCAGATCAGCGCCTATTGCAGCCCTAAAGGTCGCATGATGGCGGCGTTTCGGATTTTCCAGCGAGGTGAGACGTTCTATCTACGCCTGCCCCGCGCCATTCTGGAGTCCACCCTGAAACGCCTGCGCATGTTTATCCTGCGCAGTAAAGTCACTCTCGAAGATGCCAGTGACAAGTTAGTCAGCATCGGCTTCGCCGGCCCGGAAGCGCAACAACGCCTGGGCGAAATCCTTGAGAAGGTTCCCGGCACGCCAAATGCCCTGATTGAAAACAATGGCCTGATGGTTATCCGTTTGCCCGATCCGTTACCCCGTTTTG
>JGI2161J19892_1000047_pt1 | contig 10902 bp, 11 predicted proteins | sample DeeMarSeWOR38_10_FD_19892 | JGI IMG/M metagenome (IMG submission 19892) | reverse complement strand
CGGTATATTTTGTATTCGATGTTGAGCCCAAAGACTCAGCAGCGTCTTCAATTACCGGTATATAGTACTGATTGCAGATTTCGATAATTTTATTGATTTCTACGGGGTGCCCAAATGTATGCATTGGTACACAGGCAGATATTCGTCGACCTGTTGTTTTATTCCATGCGGTGCCATTACTTATCTCAGCATGTTCCTCAAGATAATTTGAGAGTGCATCTGGCGACATACCAAATGTGTTTTTATCAACATCAACAAATACTGGATCAGCTCCACAATAATGAATAGCGTTACAAGTCGCCACAAAGGTTAATGCTTGAGTAATGACCTCATCACCATGAGACACACCGATTACTATCAGTGCTACATGGAGCGCTGCTGTACCATTTACAGTAGAGATTGCATAATCAGCACTGGTTGTACTGGCAATTTTCTGTTCAAAGTCTTCTACACTCTGTCCCGCACTAGAAACAAAAGTTGAGTCAATTGTCTCTAACAAGTATTTCTTTTCATTTCCTACAAATCTAGGGGCATGTAGAGGTATGAATTTTTCAGTCTGGTAAAGTTGCCGGACAAATTTGATAAATTCATTAAACATTGTAGATATTGGATTTATACCGATTTAAATTATCTTCATTTGTAAACCAGTTAATTGTTCGCTTTAACCCATCGCGAATATCTACTTGAGGTTTATATCCAGTTAATTTCTCAATTCGGCTGTTATCACACCATAGCCGAAAGACTTCAGATTTTTTAGGGCGGATTCTTTCATTTTCTGAAATAAACTCTACGTCACTGGACATCAATTCTTTTATCAGATTTAAGGTATCTGCAATTGAAATTTCATGATTTGAGCCGATATTCACTGTCTGCCCGATTGTTTTATCACATTCCGCAAGAGCAACAAATCCACGACATGTGTCTTCCACATAATTAAAATCACGTGTTGGAGAAATATCACCAAGTTTTATCAATTTTTCTCCATTTGCTATTTGAGTAATGATTGTTGGTATCACAGCTCTTGCTGATTGACGTGGACCATACGTATTAAATGGTCTTGCAATTGTAATGGGCAAATCAAATGAATTATAAAAACTCATAGCCATTGCGTCTGCTGCAATTTTTGTCGCGCTATATGGTGATTGAGGTTGTAAAGGGTGCTTTTCGTCTATAGGAACATATTCGGCCGTGCCATATACCTCGCTGGTTGAAGTATGGATTACACGCTTTACATCATTTTCTAGTGCAGCCTGGCATATATTCAGAGTCCCCTTAACATTCGTATCAACATAACTGTCAGGCGCTATATAGGAGTATGGAATTGCGATCAATGCCGCAAGATGGAATATCAAATCAATGTCTTTCGTTATGTATTTACAAAAATGCGGATCACGGACATCTCCTGTCAATACTTCAATTTCATCGAGACAATTAACTTCTTCCAACCAACCCCAATTGTTAAATGAATTATATTGAGATAAGGCTTTGATCTGGTATCCTCGTCCTGCCAGCATTTCTGTTAGATGGGAACCTATAAATCCATCAGCGCCAGTAATTAATATATTCATTTTATTGTCTTTATTTGATCATTGAATAAGTAATTTACCATACCAGTGCGTGAGCATCTTGCTGCTACGCCTTTAATAGGAAGTTCAAGTTGCTCACCAAATTCACTCATCCAGCCAATATGGCGTACACAGACACACATATCATTAGCGCATATTCTGGCACATCTTTATTGACAACCGAGCCAGCGCCTATAAGTGCATATTTTCCAATTGTGACTCCACACGCGATTGTGCAGTTGGTACCTTGATTAGCGCCTTGTTTCACTAACGTGTAACGATATTCGTTTTTGCGGGTTATTGCAGAATGCGGATTGTAGATATTGGTACATACCAGTAATCAATATTGCTGCTGAATCCGTAATTATGTAAGATTTTTAATATACCAGCTCATTGCATTTTCTAGACCTTCATCTATTCGATGACTCGGCTGATATCCCAAGAAATTAATTGCCTTACCAATATCCGCCTGAGAATGACGCACGTCACCGGCCCGAAAATCACGATAAATGGGTTTGGCACTTTTTATTTTCGGATTTACTTTTGATAATTCGCTCTGTATTAATGCGAATAATTCATTGAGACTAGTACGAGCATTAACAGCAACATTGTACACTTGATCAATTGCATCTTCATTATTAGTTGTTGCTGCCAATATATTTGCCTGTACTGCATTATCTATATAGCAAAAATCACGACTTGTCTCACCATCACCATTAACATAAACAGGCTCATCTTTAAGGAGGCTTGCTATCCATTTTGGAATTACGGCCGCATATGCACCATTCGGATCCTGCCGTTTTCCAAATATATTAAAATATCTTAAACCAATTGTTTTAAACCCATAGTTTATTGCAAAAACACTAGCGTAGAGTTCATTGACAAATTTTGTTACTGCATAGGGACTTAATGGCATTCCAATCTTGTCTTCTATTTTCGGAAGATCGGGGTGATCACCATAAGTAGAGCTTGAAGCCGCATAAACAAAGCGCTTAACATTGGCATCACGTGCCGCAACAAGCATGTTTAAAAAGCCTGTTATATTACATTCGTTGGTTAATAATGGATCTTCAATGGAACGCGGCACTGAGCCAAGTGCAGCTTGATGTAGAACATAATCAATATCAGTACAGGCACTATTACATATTGCTATATCTCTGATATCACCATGTATGAATGAAAAATTCTCCCACTGACCATGTGTGACAAGTGATTTTACTTCATCAAGATTATGCTGGTATCCTGTAGAAAAATTATCTAATCCAACCACTTTCTGATTAAGTTTTAATAACGATTCAACCAAATTAGACCCGATGAATCCTGCGGCTCCTGTAACTAACCACACATAGTGATTATTATTTAAATGTGTTTTTAATACTTCGTATTTTGTCATCATTGAACCTTATTGATGCCATTATTTTTAGTCCTTATTAACTAATAATATGCAAGCGTCATAACCGCCCATCTACTGAATTCGCTGGTAATAGATGTTTGATGTCATATATAACATGTTCATTTTTCGCGATTTTTCGAATCTGTTCGATACCCATTTCTGCAAATTGTTTATGCGCAACCGCTAAAATAATTGCATCATATTTTTCATCATCGAGGTTATTGATAACCTCAATACCGTATTCGTTTTTTGCTTCAAGTTGGTCAACCCATGGATCATGAATATCTACTTTCGCATTGTAACTATTTAATTCATCAATAATATCGACAACTCGGGTATTTCTGAGATCAGGACAATTTTCCTTGAAAGTTAATCCCATGATTAAAATATTAGAGTTGGCTACGGGAATACCACGTTTGATCATAAGTTTTACAACCTGATTTGCCACATATTTACCCATATTATCATTGATACGCCGACCTGCCAGGATTACTTCTGGCTGATAACCTATGGCTTGTGCTTTATGGGTTAAATAATAGGGATCAACACCAATGCAATGCCCACCAACCAGGCCTGGACGGAATGGTAGAAAATTCCATTTACTCCCTGCGGCCTCGAGTACTGCCTGTGTATCAATACCTAAACGGTTAAATATAAGTGACAACTCATTGATAAGCGCGATATTGACATCTCGTTGGGTATTTTCAATCACTTTGGCTGCTTCCGCTACCTTGATACTACTTGCCTTATGCGTACCTGCAGTGATGATAGACTTATAAAATTGATCAACAAAATCTGCAATTTCCGGTGTAGAACCAGATGTTACTTTTTTTATTGTCGTGACACGATGTTCTTTATCGCCAGGATTAATTCTTTCTGGACTATAGCCAGCAAAAAAATCATGATTGAATTTCAATCCTGACTCTTTTTCTAGGATTGGCACACAAACTTCTTCTGTCGCCCCTGGATAAACTGTTGACTCATAAATTACAATATTCCCTTTACTTAATACTTTCCCAATTGTTTGGCTTGCACATTTCAATGGTGTCAGATCGGGCTGTTTAAATTCATCAATTGGTGTTGGAACAGTAACAATATATACATCGCATTCAGCTATTTGATTTAGTTCATCGGTGTATCTTAATTTTGTCGCATTTTTTAATTCTTCCGACTCTACTTCCAGAGTGCTATCCTTGCCAGACATCAACTCTTTGATGCGCTTGCTATTTATATCAAAACCAATAGTCGAATATTTTTTTCCGAATTCCACCGCCAAAGGCAACCCAACATAACCCATGCCTATGATTCCAATGACTAATTTATGACCTTCCATTTTTTTTATTAAATTATCCATGTTGCACATTCCTCTAACTAAAGAATCTAAGTACGCTACCGCCCTACCGTGCTAAAAAGCAAGTATATATATAGTGGTATCACACCCTCCCTGGTGCTCTTTATAGTCGCCCTAGGCTATTTGCAGATCATGCGCGCTGATGTTCAACAACGTATTCTTACCAACCAGATCCACCAGCACAGCTACCCGCTCCGCACTGTTCTGCTGTTGATAAATCCCCTGATAACCGGCTAAGGGACCATCAATGATGGTGACCTTGTCACCCCGCTTCAGATCCTTCTGCAACAGATTCTGAACGCCGTCCTCGTCATCATGGCTCTGCAGGGCCAGAATCAATTGATCCGGCACAACCGCCGGTATGTTGTCAAACCGCACTAGCTTACTCACACCAATCGTGGAACGAATGGGCGCCCAATTATCCGTTTCGCTATCGAGATGGATGAACAGATACCGAGGGAAAAATGCTTCAACAGTTTTGACATAACGTCCGTTGCGGCGACGGGTCTGATATATCTGCGGCAGATAGGTTTCGTATCCCTGGCGTTCGAGATGTTCCTGCGCCAGATTTTCCTGCCGGGGCTTGGTATAGACCAGATACCAGGATCGTTTACCGCTCATTGCTCACATCCCCTGATGCTGGTTTCTTTATTTCGGCTGTTTCCGCTTTCAGCCTCTCTATTTCGGTCTTAATTTCCTCATATTCCTGCATTTTTCGCGTCAGAAAGCGATAGGTCACGCTGGCCTTTTCCTCCAGGCCACTGGGGGTGAGCATATACACATAGGCAACTTTATGGTTACTGTTATAGAAGTTACGTGCCTTGATAAAACCTTTTTCTATCAATGACTTAAGGCAATAATTGGCCTTCCCGAGACTGATCCCCATGCGTGTGGCGATCTCGCGCTGACTCAATTGCGGCTCAGTTTCTATTATTTTCAATAACTTGTATGCAATCTCGTCCTGCACCCGCAAGATCCCTGATATGTTCAACTATTGAACGCAATCTTAGTTGAGAACGATGACAAAAAAAAGGGTGCTAGACGCACCCTTAAGAGATTTAATTTAATATTTGTATTACTTCACGTTTTTCGTATTTTTGACGAGCAAAATCTCGCGGTTCTTCTCGATCAGTTTGGGGCCGATTCCCTTGATTTTGGTAAGGTCTTCCGCGTTTTTGAATGGCCCATGCTTCTTCCGGTATTGCACAATCGCTTCGGCCTTTTTCTCACCAATGCCATTGATATTGGCGGCCAGGGTTTTGGCATCCGCGGTATTGATATTGACCGGGGCGGCATACAGATTGAAGGACAAGGCCAAAAGGGCAGACAGAATTACGGACTTGAATAAGGTTTTCATAGAGAGCTCCTTTCTCATAAAGTTGAAATTAAAACAACGTTGCTAACTCCAGCAACGCGTTAATGGTGAAACATCAAGCGAACAGGATCAACCGTCAAGCATGCAGGAATTGACTGATTTTCATGTAGGTCGATTCCTACACTTTGAGCGCAGCGAGTTCCTTATTGATAGTCAAGAGAGTCTGCACCGGATCACTGGCCTGGGTGATCGGACGACCAATCACCAGGTAATTGGATCCTGCTTGTATCGCATCCTTTGGTGTCATGATGCGTTTTTGATCCCCCACATCACTGCCAGCAGGTCGAATTCCCGGCGTCACAAGGGTAAAAACCTCTCCCTGGGCCTGGCGCAAACTCGTTACCTCATGCGAGGAACAGACGACACCATCCAGGCCGGCTTCTTGCGTCAAGGCGGCCAAACGCAAGACATTGTCTTCCGGATTGCCACTCAGACCAATCTCTGCAAGATCCTGTTGCCCCATACTGGTGAGGATCGTCACAGCAATCAATAATGGACGATTTTCAGTCGCTTCAAGCGCTTCTCGCGCCGCGAGCAGCATATTTCGTCCACCCAAGGCATGGACATTCAGCATCCAGACCCCCATGTCGGCCGCCACTTTACAGGCACGCGCTACGGTGTTGGGAATATCGTGAAATTTCAAATCGAGGAAGACATCAAAACCCTTGTCGATCAACTGTCGCACCAAGGTGGGACCCGCCAGGGTAAACAGTTCTTTTCCAATTTTCAGCTTGCACATGGGGGGCTCAAGTTGCGCGGTGAAGTCCAACACCTGTCTTTCGGAAGAAAAATCCAGGGCGACGATAATGCGTGAGTCTTTCAAGTTTATTCCCCTTCCACCCCTTGAATTGGTTTGACCGTGTTCCAGAGTTTACAACTCGGGCATTGCCAGTAAAGTGTTCGTCCCGCAAAGCCGCATTGGCTACAGGTATAAATGGGTTTATCGGCTATCAATTGGGTTGTAACCTCTTTTAATACCTGTAATTTGTCCTTGACCGCATCTTTTACATGTTGCAGATTCAGTTCGATCAATCTATCCATCCCACGCACAGACGGCTTTCGCTTGAGATAGTCGCTTATAAAATCTGCGGCTTCTTCATCACCTTTTTCCTGCCGTATGAGCTCCGCCAGGGCCAGCATGATGGAGATACCATTATGCTTGGCCAGGTTCTGACGCAGAAAAGTCACCACGTCATCCAGTTTGCCCAGGGCCCGGTAACAATCAGTCAGTGGTTTGATAATTTCCGGCAAGTAATCCGGTTCCTGTTGTTCCACCCGGTGATAAGCACGTATCGCCGCTTTGTAGTTGCCTGCTGATTTTTCTATATCACCTTCCATAATGCTGGCACGTGCACAGTTGTAATCCTCTGCCAATGCCCGCTTCAAGAGTTTCAGGGCTTTGGAGGGTTCACCATGGCGATAGGTATACTCCGCTTTTTCACAATAATACTGCGCAATCAAATGTCGTTGATTTTGTCCCGTTCTGGATTCAAGCCGTTGCGCAACCTGAATAGCCTTATCCCAATCCTTTTCCTGTTGATAAATGTCTAACAAATGTTGCAGGGCAGCGACGGTATGCGGTTCGTTATCGATCAATTCACCCAGCAAGGTCTCCGCACGATCTAACAGGCCGGCTCGCATATAATCCTGCCCCAGTTCAAACAAGGCTTGTGCACGTTGTTCCTTGCTAAGGGTTGGTCTTGCGATCAAATTCTGATGGATACGAATGGCCCGATCCACTTCACCTCGGCGGCGAAACAGACTCCCCAAGGCGAGATGTGTTTCGACCGTATCTTTATCCACATCCAGTAATTGAATAAACAGATCAATGGCTTTGTCTTGCTGTTCATTCAGAAGGTAGTTGAGACCCTTCAGATAACTGCTTGGCAACTCATGGGATGTGCCTGCCTGCCGGCGGGGCTTGTTACGTCGACCAAACCACCAACCGCTCAAGGCAGCAACAGGCAACAGAAGGAAAAGCGTTTCCAGCATAATTAATGCTCATCCCGAATCGGGATCGCCCGTAGATTTGCTACCTCTTTTTCTGCCAGTTGAATAGATTTTCTCAGTTTTACTACTTCACGACGATTGCTGATGATCATACTGGCACTGGTAATAACCCCCAGCAGGGCACCGACTATCATTGCCAGGACCAGAATTAACGACAAAGCAACGTTCGTGCTGCCAAAATAATAATTCAGTTGTACTGGTTCAGCATTCAACACCGCAAATACGATGCCGAAAATTACCAGTACTAAAAACAGAAATAAATATATAAATTTGACCATATATCACCTTCCAGCCTCGCTGATCCACCAGTTTATGTCACTGGCTAGTCTTTATCAGCTATTATGAATAAAAGCAGGACGTCTGCCAAATCAAAAAAAAACGGCATGAAGCGATTGCCTCATGCCGTTTGATACCACATCATTAACAGCAGGCTTGATTAATTGGTGATTTCCACCTTGTCCATGCTGTCGTTGACACGTTCGCGCATTTCCTTGCCCGGTTTAAAATGCGGCACATACTTGGCAGCAAGTTCAACCGAATCACCGGTCTTGGGATTGCGCCCCACTCTGGGGGGACGATAATGTAACGAAAAACTACCAAAGCCTCGAATCTCAATTCGTTCACCATTGGCCAGTGTGTTTCCCATGTGATCAATCATGGTTTTCACCGCCAACTCCACATCCTTGTAGGCCAACTGCAGTTGTTTTTGTGCCAGAATTTCGATTAACTCTGATTTTGTCATCGTCCTTCCTTTAGGATAGTTAACTACCCAACGTAAACGTTAGTCGTCTTCGCCGCCTTCCATCTTTTCTTTCAACAGATCACCCAGGGTAGTCGTAGCAGGTGCAGTGCCGCGTTTGTAGTCACTGATCGCCGCTTTTTCTGCATCGGTATCCTTGGCTTTGATAGACAAGCTGATGGTGCGATTCTTGCGATCCACGCCGAGGAACTTGGCTTCAATATCATCACCAACATTCAACACAGTACGGGCATCTTCCACCCGGTCCTGGGAAAGTTCGGAAGCACGCAGATAACCCTCGACACCATCACCCAGATCGATAACGGCACCCTTGGGATCGACTTCACTCACCTTACCTTTGACGATACTGCCCTTGGTATGTTCTGCAATGAAATTGGATACCGGATCCTTCTCCATCTGCTTGATGCCGAGAGAGATACGTTCCCGTTCCGGATCAACCGTCAGCACCACGGCTTCGATTTCATCACCCTTCTGGTAATTGCGTACCGCTTCTTCACCGGGCACATTCCAGGAGATATCGGACAGGTGCACCAGACCATCAATGCCACCATCCAGACCAATGAAAATACCGAAGTCCGTAATCGACTTGATGGTACCGTGTACCTTGTCACTCTTGTTATGGGTTGCCGCGAAGTGCTCCCATGGATTTGCCTGGCATTGTTTCATGCCGAGGGAGATACGACGACGTTCTTCGTCGATATCCAGTACCATGACTTCCACTTCCTGCCCCAACTGGACAACCTTGCTTGGATGAATGTTCTTGTTGGTCCAGTCCATTTCAGAGACATGTACCAGGCCTTCAACACCTTCTTCCAGTTCCACAAAGCAACCGTAGTCAGCAATGTTGGTAACCTTGCCGAACAGACGGGTGTTTTCCGGGTAACGACGTGCGATTTCAACCCAGGGATCATCGCCCATCTGTTTCAGACCAAGCGATACACGCATACGTTCCCGATCAAACTTGAGGACTTTAACGTCAATTTCATCACCAACCTGCACAATTTCACTCGGATGCTTGACCCGCTTCCAGGCCATATCAGTGATGTGTAACAGACCATCGACCCCGCCGAGGTCAACAAAGGCGCCGTAATCGGTAAGGTTCTTGACCACACCCTTGACGATTGCGCCTTCCTGCATGGTTTCCAGAATGGCTTCACGTTCGGCACCACCTTCTTCTTCCACCACGGCACGTCGGGAAACCACGACGTTGTTACGACGTTGATCCAGTTTAATAACCTTGAAGTCCAGTTCCTTGCCTTCCAGATAGGAGGTATCACGAACCGGACGAATATCTACCAGCGAACCCGGCAGGAATGCTCGGATGTCGCCCAATTCAACCGTAAAGCCACCTTTGACCTTGTCAGTGATCGTACCCTGGACGGTTTCACCTGCTTCGTGAGCAGCTTCCAGTTTCTTCCAGGTTTCTGCGCGCTTGGCTTTTTCACGCGACAGGCGGGTTTCACCAAATCCGTCTTCGACGGTATCGAGTGCGACTTCAACGGCATCGCCCACATGGACACTCACTTCGCCACTGTCATCAGTAAACTGGGAAATGGGGATAACCCCTTCGGACTTGAGACCGGCGTTAACAGTTACGAAATCATTATCAACTTTAACAATGGTACCGGTAATAATTGCGCCAGGACGCATCTGGGTCTTGGCAAGACTTTCTTCAAATAACTCTGCAAAGCTTTCGCTCATGGTGATTTTCGCCTTGGCCTGGATAGGCCTGATGTTGATTGCGGTAAAAAAACCGCGGTTAGTTAATAAAATCGGCCAGCCATCTGTAGCAGATACCTGACCCCTGACTCACTGGCGAAGTTGCTCGAAGTGTTCCCTGCACAGGCCCAGCACCTTATCTCGGACCTCATTAATCGTGAGGCTTGTGGTATCGAGCTCTACCGCATCGGCGGCAGGCTTGAGAGGTGATACGCTGCGCTCTGCATCACGGGCATCGCGCTCGGCAATCTCCGTCAGGAGGTCGGGCAGATTAGCACTGATTCCCTTTTCTTTCAACTGTTTATAGCGTCTTTGGGCCCGCTCGTCTACGCTCGCCGTGAGGAAAATCTTGACGCCTGCCCGGGGGAAAACCACGGTTCCCATGTCCCGTCCGTCGGCCACCAGCCCCGGCGGCTGTTGAAAATCCCGCTGGCGTTGCAACAGTGCCTCGCGCACCGCCCCGAGGGCAGCCACCTTTGAAGCCGCGTTGCCGCAGCTCTCGGTGCGAAGGGCATCCCCCACCACCTCCCCTTCCAGCAGAATGCGGGGCGCCGAGCCATCAGGCTGCAGCTCGAACTGCACATCCAGTTCCGCCGCATAGGTAGCCAGGGCCGCCTCATCCGTGAGTTCAATACCATGCCGCATCGCCCCCAACGCCACCAGGCGGTAAAGCGCGCCGCTATCCAGCAAATGCCAGCCGAGTTCCCTGGCAATCAGTGCACAGATGGT
>JGI2161J19892_1000045_pt1 | contig 10923 bp, 8 predicted proteins | sample DeeMarSeWOR38_10_FD_19892 | JGI IMG/M metagenome (IMG submission 19892) | reverse complement strand
GCCGTCCTTCGCACAGTTGTCAGGTTGGGGAAACCATCCAGGCGTTGTGATAAAGCCATCAATAATGGCATCAGTACCGCCCAACCAAGGCTCAGGGCAATCAGTGCGGTCGTTTGCTCGGTGAACACCACACCGCCAAGGCGGGCACCAGCATAATAGGCGAGTGGACCGGCAATGGCGCCACTCAGGATGGCAATGAACCAGCGTCCCTTGAGCCAGCGCAAGGATAAATTCAGGGTAGTAGCGAACACGCCCCACATAGCCAGGATCCAGTGGGGTGCGGTATCGGGTATCAGCGTACCCGACGGGTATTCGAGCCAACCTCGCCACACAAGAAAGCTATCCCAGACACTACCGATGACGATCGCAAGCAGGATCAATAGAAATTCAGCACGAGGCTGACTGGCTCTGGATAGATGAATCTGGATAGATGAACTGCAATAATGATGCTGACCATTAAGGTACCAAGCCAGGGAAACTGATGCGCGCCACCAAGCACACAGGCAAACCAGCCTACCTGAAAAGCTACGAAATTGATCAGCATTGGTGTCATGCTAATTTCCCTCCTGGTTTCAGCGCTTGCTGAATCGGTAATGGCTGACAAACCATTGTTGTCCATTGTCATAGCCGAACAGCTCGGCACAGGCCATGAAGAACATACGCCATCGCATCCACCATTTCCGGGCAAAATCGTGCCCGTAAGTTTTTTCAATTGTTGGCCAGATCTGTGTTTTATGGGCATCCATATTCGCCAACCAGGCATTGGCGGTTTTTTCATAGTGGGTGCCGTTCCAACGCCAATGCTGTTGCAGTTTCAGGTGATCCTGAAAATGCAGAGGTAAATCATCACTCGGCATCATGCCGCCTGAGAAAAAATGCCGGCTCATCCAGTCGCTTGGACCGTTATCAACAAACGCGTATGGAACAGTACGATGTACAAAGATATGCATGAAAAACTCGCCATCCGGCGCCAGCCAGTTGCTTACTCGGTGGAACAATTTGTCGTAGTTACGCATGTGCTCAAACATTTCAACCGAGACGATGCGATCAAACTGTCGGTCGGTCGTGTAGTCATTCATATCAGCAGTAAAGACTTCGAGATTCTGCAAGCCGGCCTTCTCAGCCTGCTGCAGAATGAAGTCCCGTTGTGAATGGGAGTTCGATACTGCCGTGATCTGACTGTTGGGATAATGGCGTGCCATCCACAGGGTGAGTGAACCCCAGCCACAGCCGAGTTCCAGAATACGCATACCATCCTTTATGCCAGCATGCTGGCAGGTAATTTCCAGTCCCGCTTTTTCTGCGCCGGCAAGCGTGGTGACGCCTGTTGGCCAGTAGCAGCAGCTGTATTTCAGGTATGGACCTAGAGTCTGCAAATAAAAGTCAGCGGGAACTTCGTAATGTTGTTCATTGGCCTTGTGCGGATGGAGCGCAATCTCAGCCTGCTGCATTTGCTGCATGAATTCATGCTGGGCATCGGCCATATGTTCGAGGTTATTGGCATGAATTTCTTCCAGGCGTTGACGCAACAGTCGTCGAATGCCATGGCGGATGATGCTATCCGGTAGGAAACCGGATTCGGTCAGATCAAGCGCGATGTTCTGGTTTAAACTGGTCATGATGATATGTACCTTCCTGAGAGTTAATGGCTTCGTGTCATGGGCAGAACGCCGCCAATTGTTCGCAACGTGGCAAGCAAATCTTCCTGCAAAGGTGTTGCGCCCGCTGCATCAATCAAATCCCGGTATTTCTCGGCAACACGACCACCGACGAAAACCGGGATGCTGCTGACTTCCACCAGATTTTGCATTTCCGCCCTGAATGAGGCTGTATCCATTTCAATCGAACCCGACAACACGATGCCGTCAGACCGGGTACGTTGAATCACATGTGGTAATTCCGCGAGTGGCATGTTGGCGCCAAGTAATATCAGGCGATACCCCCGCGCATGGGCGGCAAGGGCAAACAGCAGCAAGCCAAATTCGTGGTGTTCACCGGGTAGGCAGGCGGCGATCAGACAGGGGCCGGTATTGCGCATGTTACGGTGATGAAACCGCGCCCCCAGTTTGTTGCGCATGAAGACACTGAAAAAATGTTCTTCTGCCACGCTGCCCTGGGTCGACTGCCATCGTTCGCCCAGGTGTTTCAGCAAGGGGGTGAGTAATTGCCGGGTGACGATATCCACCGGGTAAAGTGACATGGCCTCGTTATAAACCGCATCCAGCACGCTTTCATCGAATTGGCTGACTGCGTCAATCATGCGTGTTCGATACCGCTCCCACACATCCGCTTCGCTGTTTTCCAGTGCGGGGAGAGTGTGTAGCGCTTCGGCGACGCGGCTTATGGCAATACCCTTGCCGAGCTCTTCCACAATCTGCTGGATTTTGTCGACATCGGTTTGGCTGTACAGGCGGTGGCCCTTTGGCGTGCGCTCCGGCTGAATCAGTCCGTAGCGGCGCTCCCAGGCGCGTAATGTCACGGCATTAACGCCGGTGATCTCGGACACGGTACCAATCGGGTAGAGGCCGCCGTTGGGTTGCTGTTCTGCCATATTCAAATCCGCTGCTATGCTGTACAAAACTTGTACAAAATGTACGATACTTGTACAAATTTGTCAAATAGTCTATCTTCAGCACAATGAAACAAAGACTTATACAACCCTGGGTCTGTACAAGACTTGTACAAACCCTGAGCGCTAAGGCGATTACTGAGCCAGGAGGTCACGATGGCAAGGCAAGAGGATGATTTCCTCTCGGAATTGATACTCTGGCGAAATAATCCGGAGCATGCCGAGCAGGTTCGAGAGAAGGCCGAAGCAGGGAATGTGCATGCGCAATATGCGCTGGGCCTGATGTACGCGGAAGGCCGCGGTCTCAAGCAGGATGAGTCCCAGGCTTATGTTTGGTTATCCCGCGCCGCCGCGCAGGGTGATCAGGATGCGGTGACCCTGCGCTATGTGCTGCTATCGCAGATGAGCGCCGGGCAGATCGCCGCGGCGGTCCGCCAACTTGAGCAAGACCATTAACCGCGAGGAGAATGAGCATGCGTGGCATATTATTTTTTCTGCTAGTGATGATTTTCTACGGTAGCTCCGTGCAGGCAGAAACCAGGAATTGTCCCGATACGCTGAATTTTACCGTGCGCTCGCTGAATGATGACCAACAGGTGAACCTCTGCGAGGCCTATGCAGGCAAGGTAGTGCTGATTGTGAATACCGCCAGCAAATGTGCCTTCACGTCGCAATATGAAGGGCTGGAAGCCCTGTATGCAACCTACAAGGACCGTGGTCTGGTTGTCCTGGGTTTTCCGTCAAACGACTTCGCCAATCAGGAGCCGGGCACGGAAGCGGAGATCAAAACCTTTTGCCGCATGACCTACGGGGTGCATTTTCCGATGTTTGCCAAAACCCGGGTGAGAAAAAACCAGGCGGATCCGCTGTACCAAAAGCTGGGTGAAACAGCCGGTGCCTGGCCTAAGTGGAACTTCCATAAGTATCTGCTGGACCGTGAGGGTCAGTTAGTTGGAAGTTATGGCAGCTTCACCGGGCCCCAAAGCAACAAACTGGTGAAACAGATTGAATCACTTTTGTAACCAGCGTGTTGTGGCTCAGGTACCGGAGCGAATGTGATGGCGATAATGCTGCAGGGCCTGTTCACGGCTGGATTTCAGATCCAGCAGGGGTTCGGGATAATCCCTGCCAATCAATACCTTGCTGGCTTGTTGAATCAGTGGTGGGGTAAGTTCTGGCTGATGAATAAATTTTGTTGGCAAGCCAGCCAGTTCCGGCACCCAGCGACGAATATACTCGCCACGAGGATCAAATTTCTGGCTCTGCAACACGGGATTAAAAATGCGGAAATAAGGGGCGGCGTCGACGCCGCAACCGGCGACCCATTGCCAGTTCATGGAATTCTGCGCCAGGTCAGCATCCACCAGGGTGTCCCAGAACCATCTGGCACCGAGCTCCCAGTGAATGCCGGCATTTTTACTCAGGAGTGAGGCGACGATCATGCGCACACGGTTATGCATCCAGCCGGTTTGCCACAACTGGCGCATACCGGCATCGATTATTGGAAATCCGGTCCGCCCCTGTTGCCAGGCTTTTAGCAGGCGTGAGTTAGTTCGGCGCTGCCAGGGAAAATGGTCGTAACGGGAATTAAAAGGTTTATCGGTGGTGGTGGGGAAATGCCACAGTATGTGATGGGCGAAATCACGCCAGACCAATTGGCGTAATAGTGCAGCCGCACCGGCTTGGGCCGTCTTACGTCGCTGCAATTGCATCAGAGTATGCGCAACTTGCCTGGCACTGAGTTCGCCAAAGTGCAAATAGGGCGACAACTGGCTGGTGCCATCAATATCGGGTCGATCGTGGGCAGCGGGATAACCGGCGATGATCTCGGTGGTATGTGTCTGCAGCTGTTGCAAGGCCGCTTGTTCACCCACCTGCCAGGATTGGCGCAGGCCTTTGTCCCACGGCAGTGTGGGTAACAACTCAAGTTTGCCAAGGACGATTGAAAACAGGCGTGTTGGAACAGCTGGCAAACGGTTTGGTGCAGCTAACAATCCCGGCAAGCTAAAGTGTTGTTGGTGGGTGCGCCAAAATGGCGTGAAGACTTTAAACGGTTGGCCGGCTTTGTTGTGAATACTGTCCGGTTCGAGCAACACGTTGCCGTTATAGAGGGTGAAGTCGATCTCCGCGCTACGCAGTGCCCGTTGTATTATGTTATCCCGTTCTATTGCGGCGGGGCTATAACAGCGGGTGGTATACACGGCCGTTGCGCCAGTCTGTTCGATAAGTTGTTGCAATTGTTCGAGGCTGTTGCCAGTGCGCAGGATAAGGCGACTGCCCCGTTGTTTGAGATCGCGGGCCAGTGATGCCAGACTGTGGTGCAACCACCAGCGACTGGCGGCGCCGGGTTGCCATTGAGCTTCTTCATGCGGGGCATGGATATAGACAGGAATGATACGTTCGCCATGTTTGACAGCTGCATACAAAGCCGGATTATCCTGCAGGCGCAGGTCGGTGCGAAACCAGGCAATGATCGTGGTTTTGTTAGCCATAAGTCAGGGTCAAAGAGATAAGGCGATCATCGACTAATAATGAAGTGTCGTAACAAGCCTGACAAGTAAATAAAACACTGATGAATACTGTGGATGTCAATGCATAAAATACAAATCGGAATCAGCAGTTGCCTGCTGGGTGAGGAAGTGCGCTATGACGGCGGCCATAAGCGTAATGTTTATATTACCGGCACCTTGTCAAGGTACTTTGATTTCAAGGCTATTTGTCCCGAAATGGCGATTGGCCTGGGCGTACCACGCCCTACTATTCGACTGGTGGATAAGGGTTCAGGTATTCGTGTGTTGGGTGTGAATGATGCCAGCCTGGATGTGACCGACAAGCTGCGTGCCTTCAGTCAAGATGCAACCACAAGGTTGCAGACATTATCCGGATATATTCTTAAAAAGGATTCACCCAGTTGCGGCATGGAACGAGTGCGTGTTTACAATTCCAATGAAATGCCGGAAAAGCGTGGCCGCGGGATTTTTGCCGAGACCTTGATTAACGCCTTGCCAACCCTGCCAGTAGAAGAGGAAGGCCGGTTAATTGATCCGGTATTACGGGAAAACTTTATTGAAAGAGTCTTTATTTATTATCGTTGGCAGCAATTGATAAGCAGCGGCTTGACCGCGAACAAACTGGTTGAATTTCATACCCAACACAAATTCAACTTGCTGGCGCATGATGAAACGACCTATCGCCAGCTTGGTCGCATGGTAGCAGAACTCAACAAAGATAATCTGCAGGCAGTCGCCAATAATTATCTGGACTTGTTAATGACGGGTCTGAAGAAACCGCCGACACGCAAACGCCATACCAATGTGCTGATGCATGTAATGGGGTTTTTCAAGAACCAGTTATCCGGCGATGATAAACAGGAAATGCTGGAGTTGTTGGAAGCTTATCGTCGTGGGCAACTGCCTTTGATTGTGCCTATCACCATGTTGAAACATCATTTACGGCGCTTTCCGCACCCCTATATTGAACAGCAGTATTATATGAGCCCTTACCCCGAAGAATTAATGTTACGTAACAGCCTCTAAACTGGTCTGCGCGGTGGCGCATGAAAGGCGCTGGGATTATGTTTGCGTAACAACAGGTTGCGAATTTGCCATTCATCACTCGGGGCGATGGTTTCAAACAAGGTAATGTTATTGCCAGCACTGCTGGCAATGGGTATCCCATCCCGATACAGCAGGCGATGATTGGTTTGTGTCGGGATACGTTGGCCGGCTGTAATCAGGCCGGTGAGGTTAAGGGGATCCGCAGCACTGATGGCCACCAGATCGCCATGCCTGGGTTGGTTACGTATCGCGCGTAATTGCGACACGGCGTCCGGCAAGGCAAATTGTTCACCTGCGAAGCCAGACACAAAACGACCTCCACGTAATTCACCCCGCGCCTCCATGCGGCGGTAGACATACAGCAGCTCACGCCAGGATGGCAAACCACTTTCCCGTTCCAGTAATTTACGGAATACCACGCCATAGCGGTGCAACAATACTCGCGCGATATGTTCAGCGTGGCTGTAATCACGTTCTTGTGTTGGTGCCTGAGGACGCAATAATGACCAGCGTCCTGCTGCCGCGAGCTGATCGTTAATATGAAATCGTCGACTGCGACGGCGCTGGATTTGTTGTGGGGTAATCAGGGTTCGTATACCCTGATAGCTATCTGAGGTAACCAGTCCCCAGGCAACCAGTTCGCCCAGCGCTTCTTCCAGCTGGGATCTGAGCAAGCCGGTTTCCGCCAGTAACTCTTCAAAGAAACTCGCGCCCCAGTGCTTAAGTGCTTCATAGACTTTGTGGGCGGCACTCGACAGGTTCAAAATATTGAGATCCGGTAGCGCTGTATAAGTACGCCAATGAATCAAATGAGGGCGGGCAATAAAGGTGATGGGTGTGGTTTTAATTGCCGGGCTTTTGCGTTTTTTTTCCTTGCCAGCAGCGGGGAGTTGTAAACGTAACCAGGCAATTTTGCCACTGCTGCATAACTTGTCGAGATCCGAGATTGAATAAGGATGCAGGCGCGTTGGTAAAATATCCTCTTCCCAGCTCGCCGCTGGCAGGTTCAGGCCTTCCAGTTGCAGCAGGGTGCGTTGGAGTGCGGCTTCACCTTCAGCTGTGTCATCCAGGCCATGCCAATGAAACAGAAAGCGCATGAAGTCCGCCGGGGCGACCGGTTCAATTTCACTGCGTAACTGTTTGAGGGTATAACGATGAATGCGGGCCAGGAGTCCACGTTCGCACCATTCGGTTTCAGTACAGTTGGCAGTAAACCGGCCTTGAATGACAAAGCCTTCCTGTTGCAGGGCATTGAGTGCCTGTTCAACCGCAGCCAATTTCAGTGATAAAGGTAGAGCGAGTTGTGCCACAGTTGTTGGGCCGAGCCCTTCCAGACGACTGCGGACAAGTTCACGCAGTGCGGTAGTCACATCCTGTGCTTCATTGTTATAGATGGCGTTTATCTCGGGGCTCAATTGTGCCTCAGGACAGACCCGTTGTACTGCCTGCAGGCGTTCGGCTGCCACCCACAGCCGTGTGCCTTGTTTGGTAGTTACAACCGTGGCGCGCTGGGCCTGTTGTAATTCTTCCAGCAAGCTGGGCCAGCCATGCGCGAGAGTGTCATGCAATTGTGTCAACGGCCCGCGTTCGCCTTCGGCTTCCGTTAAAAATCCCAGTACCACCAGGGCATCATGTAATTCATCCGGCGTGGTGGCAGCTGGCCAGGCTTCGACTCGTACGCGTACAATCGCTTGCGGATCAAGGCGGCCAATCTCTGCCGCGCTTTGCGGATCCATAAAGCGGCGTTGTTGTACTGCCAGAGTGCGGCGTTCTTCTGCCGGCGCATCATCCAGAAAGGCATAAGGTCGGGCATTGAGAATTTCCTGCGCCAACGGCGAGGGGCTGGCAAGATCGCGCGGGATGATCTGAATATTCCCTTGTTCGATGCCGGTTAACAGACGTTGCAAGCCATCGATGTCCATCAATTCATGCAGGCAGTCATACAGCGTCTGCCTGACCAGCGGATGATCCGGTACTTCTCGTTCTCCGCTGATATTTTCAAAACAGGCCAGTTGATCCGGAAAGATTAGCGCTACCAGATCTTCGGCGTCATTCCGCTGAAACGGTGCCGGTACTTTTTTACCTGCGCGATTGCGTGGTACCGCCAGGGCGGTATTGACGACCCAGCGCCAGCGCGTCGGAAACATGGGGGCGTCCAGTAACGCCTGCACCAAAACGTTTTCTACTGTGGCGGCTTTCAGATAATGGGCAGGTTCTTCCAGAGGGAAACTGTGCGTGGGTCCCAGCGACAACACGATGTTGTCTTCACTGGCAGCGGCCTGCAGTTCAAAGTTAAAGCGACGACAAAAGCGTTTGCGTAATGCCAGCCCCCAGGCTCGATTGATGCGGGAGCCAAACGGCGCATGAATGACAAAATGCATATCGCCGGTTTCATCAAAGAAGCGTTCAAACACAATGTGTTGTTGGGTTGGCAATACACTGAGAGCGGCCTTGGCGGTGGCCAGATAAGTGATGAGTTGTTCAGCCGCGGCAGGTGGCAGTTGTAATTCGTCCTTTACATATTGATAAGCATCATCCTGACCCTGCTCGAGTTGGCAATCCAGTCTGGCACGCAAGTCAGACACCGCCTGTGACAGTTCATCACTGCGCCCGGGCGCTTCGCCAAACCAGAACGGTATGTTGGGTGGTTGTCCATGAGCGTCTTCCACATAGACACGACCCTGTTCGATTTTCAGCATGCGATAGGAACTGTTGCCGAGTTGAAAGATGTCACCCGGCAGGCTTTCAAAGGCAAAGTCTTCATTCAGGGTGCCAATGAAAATCCCTTCCGGTTGCAGGATCACGTCATAATCGAATTGATCCGGAATGGCGCCGCCATTGGTAATGGCCGTCAGGCGTGCTCCCTTACGCGGGCGTAGCATGCCGTGCACGGCATCACGGTGCAGATAAGCGCCGCGTCGGCCACGTCGTGTGTGAAACCCGTCACTCAACATTTTGACCACGGCGATGAATTGCTCGAACGTCAGTTGGCGGTAGGGCCAGGCACGACTAAAGGTGTTGTAGAGCTCACCTTCAGGCCATTCCTGGCTGGCAACTTCCGCAACGATCTGTTGCGCCAGTACATCCAGCGGATGATCGGGGATGTGGATCTGATCCAGTTCGTCGCGTTGAATCGCGGCCAGCATGGCGCTGCATTCGACCAGATCATCCCGGGATAAGGGGAACAGGCGACCTTTGGGAATGGCGTCCAGGCGATGGCCGGAACGCCCCACTCGTTGCAGAAAGGTGGCGATGGCACGCGGTGAACCCAGCTGACACACCAGGTCGACTTCGCCAATATCGATTCCCAGTTCCAGTGAAGCGGTGGCTACCAGTGCCCGCAGCTTGCCTTGCTTGAGACGTTGTTCAGCATCGAGCCGATGCTCCTTGGCAAGACTGCCATGATGAGCAGTGACGGCTTCTTCACCGAGACGCTCGGCCAAGGCCGCCGCGGCCCGCTCGGCCAGGCGCCGGGTGTTGACAAATATCAGCGTGGTGCGATGCTCCTCGATCAGTTGTTGTAGTCGGTCATAAATTTCCCCCCAGACCTCATTGGCCATGATCGCTTCCAGCGGGGAGCCGGTGACTTCGATTTGCAGTTGCCGTTGCCGGACATGGCCGGTATCAATGATGTGACATGTCGTTGCTGCAGTACCGGTCAGATACCGGGCCATGGTTTCGATGGGTTTTTGGGTTGCCGAGAGGCCGATTCGAACAGGTGGCGTGGCAGTAAGTTGTGCCAGGCGTTCGAGTGACAGTGTAAGATGCGCGCCACGTTTATTGCCCGCCAGGGCGTGGATTTCATCCACGATGACACTACGAACGGTACGCAACATCTCGCGACCCGATGCCGAGGTCAGCAGGATATACAAGGACTCGGGAGTAGTGACCAGGATGTGGGGCGGGTTACGCTTCATGGCCTCGCGTTCTGCCTGCGAGGTATCGCCGGTTCGCACCTGGGCACGGATCGGCACATCGGGCAGACCCGATTCCAGTAGCGCATCCCGAATACCGTTTAAGGGCAATTCCAGATTCTTATGTATATCGTTGGATAGTGCCTTGAGGGGCGAGACATACAACACCCGCGTTTCCGTCGGTAGTGGCGCCTGCAGGCCCTGTTGCACCAGATGATCAATGGCCGCCAGAAAGGCCGCCAGGGTCTTGCCTGCCCCCGTGGGGGCGGCAATCAGCGTCGATTGACCTGACTGTATGGCCGGCCAAGCCAGGCGTTGCACGTCCGAGGGGGCGTCGAAATGACGAATAAACCACCGGGCAACAGCGGGATGAAACAGGGTTTGGGGCATGTCACAATCATGGCAGTGCGAAGGCGGGGCGTCCAGACTGTTGTCAGGCGATACTGTCGTTGTTCTGGGGAATAGCTGGGAATTGAGGGACTAGCAGCATGGCCATAGTGTGGCAAAAGAATATCGATGGTACCCGTTACGAGGTGCGGATGGCGGGAAAGACCTGCCGCCTTTACACCAATGGCGTATTTCACAGCCAGTATCATCCCGAACGGGCCACCACGGGCGGGATATGGGATTTGTTGATGTTGCCGGCCTTTTTCGTGGCCCCGCATAAAATTCAGCGTGTGCTGGTGCTGGGCGTTGGTGGAGGTGCCGTGATAAGGCAATTGCACCGCTATGTCCAACCAGAACAGATTATCGGTGTGGAACTTAACCCGGTGCATCTGGAGGTGGCACGGCGCTTTTTCGGTGTGGATGACAAAATCGCGGAATTACATCAGGCCGAGGCCGTGGCATGGCTCGAACAGTATGCTGGTCCGCCATTCGATAT
>JGI2161J19892_1000041_pt1 | contig 11177 bp, 8 predicted proteins | sample DeeMarSeWOR38_10_FD_19892 | JGI IMG/M metagenome (IMG submission 19892) | reverse complement strand
AAAACTTCCAGATCAGATTGACGGCAAAGAAGTGAATTGCGTTGGTATCGTATTTACCCTTGAGGGGGCCCATAGAAGGGCCCACCATCCTGATCGATCTCTGCTTCGCCCGCATCCAAATATTCATAAGCGGCTCATACGGTTGCGTTTTTGTCCAGTCGTATCGAATTCCCGCGCCCATCCGAATCTGCCGATCAAGGGGCAGGTCCGGGGTTCGGGCGTCCTCATCGGTGGGCGAGGTGCCGATTGAGCGCAGCTAATCATTTAATTTCCCAAAGCAGATCACCGGATTCGTTTTGCAGCTTTTCATTCTGGAGCAGCTTGACAGAATGGATCTGCATGCATAAACTATAGAATAATTTGAATATCGCAACCTTTCTCTTTTTTACTTTTCAACTAACACCGGTTTGAATTTAGCCGGAGCTGGCCTCGCAACAGCCAACCACATTGCGCCCTTTCATTTGTTGATTTATTTCAAAAGATTACATTCTTTTCCAGCAAGGACCTATACCATCAATCGCACTTGCGATCGATCCAAAGGCCTTGAGGGCCTTCGATGGAACGCCTTGGGCGAAGTCAACATGGATAAAACAGTCGTTTCTAAAAGGAGAATTTATACCATGAAACTCAGACCATTACAGGATCGAATTTTAGTTCAACGGGTTAAAGAAGAAGACAAAACAAAAGGGGGGATCATCATTCCGGATACGGCCAAGGAAAAACCAATTGAAGGCAAGGTGATTGCTGCCGGCAATGGCAAACTCAGCGAAGAGGGAAAGCGAATAGCGCTTGAAGTCAAGAAAGGCGATCGGATTCTATTTGGCAAATATTCGGGCACGGAGATAAAAATAGAGAGTGAAGAATACCTTATCATGCGTGAGGATGACGTACTTGGCATCATCGAATAAAAACTAAAATGGAGGTTAAGAGCAAAATGGCTAAACTAATAAAATATAACATGAAAGCCCGTGAAGCGATGCTGAACGGTGTAAGAACCCTTGCTGATGCGGTTGTTGTTACCCTGGGTCCCAGAGGAAGAAATGTCGTCTTAGATAAATCCTGGGGATCGCCCACGGTCACCAAGGACGGCGTCACGGTGGCCAAAGAAATCGAACTGGAAGACAAATTCGAAAACATGGGCGCCCAAATGGTAAAGGAAGTAGCCAGCAAAACAAGTGACATGGCCGGTGATGGCACAACCACTGCTACGCTTTTGGCCAGATCTATTTATGAAGAGGGGCAGAAGCTGGTGGCGGCCGGCAATAATCCCATGGCCATTAAACGGGGGATTGATGCCGCAGTCGGCGTCGTTGTGAAAGAACTCCAAAATTTGAGCAAACCCACCCAGGACCAGCGCGAAATTGCCCAGGTCGGCACCATTTCGGCGAACAATGATGAAACCATCGGCAAAATCATTGCCGAGGCCATGAACAAAGTTGGTAAAGAAGGAGTCATTACCGTTGAAGAAGCCAAAAGCATGGAAACTACTTTAGAGGTCGTTGAAGGCATGCAATTCGATCGGGGTTACCTCTCACCGTATTTTGTAACCGACCCTGAAAAGATGTTGGTCTCTCTGGAAGATGCTTACATTCTGATCAATGAGAAAAAGATCAGCAACATGAAAGATCTGTTGCCCATTCTTGAGCAGGTGGCCAAAATGGGAAAACCCCTCATGATTATCGCCGAAGACGTTGATGGTGAAGCCCTGGCGACATTGGTGGTCAATAAATTACGCGGCACTCTGCACGTCGCAGCCGTTAAAGCACCGGGTTTCGGCGACAGGCGAAAAGCCATGCTGGAAGACATTGCCGTTTTAACCGGCGGGCAGGTCGTATCCGAGGATTTAGGAATCAAATTGGAAAACTTAACCGTCTCAGACCTCGGCAACGCCAAACGGATCAACATCGACAAGGACAACACCACCATTGTTGATGGCGCAGGTTCGCGCTCGGCCATCGAGGGCCGGGTCAAGCAGATTCGAGCCCAAATCGAAGAAACCACCTCCGACTACGATCGTGAAAAACTTCAGGAACGGCTGGCCAAACTAATCGGCGGGGTGGCGGTAATCAACGTGGGCGCAGCCACAGAAACAGAAATGAAGGAGAAAAAAGCCCGGGTCGAAGATGCCCTCAACGCTACCCGCGCGGCTGTGGAGGAAGGGATCGTGCCGGGCGGGGGCGTTGCGCTGGTGCGATGTCTGCCCGCGCTGGAGAAAATGAAAATCAAAGCCGATCAAAAGCTGGGTGTGAAAGTGGTTATGCGTGCCATTGAGGAGCCACTTCGTCAGATTGCCAACAATGCCGGTTCTGAAGGTTCTGTCGTCATCGATAAAGTCAAAAACGGCAAGGGCGCTTTTGGCTACAATGCCGAAACCGACACCTATGAAGATCTGATGAAAGCCGGAATAATGGATCCGACCAAAGTGGTCCGGCTCGCATTGCAAAATGCAGCAAGTGTGGCTTCATTAATGCTGACCACCCAGGCCATGGTTTCAGAAAAACCCGAAGAAAAAAAGGAGATGCATCCGGGAGCTCAAGGAATGGGCGGCGGAATGGGTGGAATGATGTAAACTTCCGTCATTTCATAACGTTCTTGAGAAATACTACGAGTTCGCTTATACTCTGTTTGCGTTTAACCGGTTTTTCCTGGGTGGTCATGATTACCTCCTTTTTGGGATTAATTGGCGTTAATCCAGAAGGTGTCTGACCACCCTTTCTTTGGCAAGTCAAGTCAAGTTCGTTCGAGTCCCAGTCAATTAGTATAGCCTGTCTGTCTTGCTAGTAACGCCCTCTGCCGCGTCTATCTCCCCTTCCTCCCCTATCTCTATCTCGACGGTCATCAGCGCGAGGCCGAGCCTCATTGACGGTAATCGTTCTTCCTTTCAAGGCCTTCCCATTTAAAACTTCGATTGCAGACTGAGCCTCAGCTTGAACGGGCATTTTCACGAATCCAAATCCTTTTGATCGACCACTTTGTTCATCCTTGATAACAGTTGCGGACGCGACCTGCCCGAAGGCCTCAAAAGCCTGGCGCAAATCACCTTCGGTGACATTGTATGACAGATTACCAATGAAAATGTTCATTTTAATCCCCTTTTTTAAAACCGAAACCTTTGACGCTTTTAATGCCTGCAATACTTGCCAAAATCGCAATTTGCGGTTTTACAGGAATTATCGCAGACATGTATATCACAGGGTTTTCAGTGCTGTCAAAAGCTGAGAGATATGAAACCAGATCTCTAAACTTCCAAGCCTGCAAGGTGAGCCCAAAAAAGATGTCTTTAAAAGTAAAGGCTTCTTTCTAAAAATAACTTTACTTCATTGACTTTGCACAATTCATGCTTAATTTATTAATAGATGTTAAGTGCCACACCAACTTCGACACCTATAAAAAAACCATTGGATGGCTTAGAGCCTGCAAAGGTTAACAATAAAAAAGGGAGTTTGAACGTGGCACTTGACAGGTTTCTCGGGTGTGCGTGAATCTTTTCTTATGGATTTTAACGGCACCTTTGATTCCATGCTTCTTTTAACCCCCAATAAGAACCTCCTGTGAAGAACCTACTCAAAATTTCTTAACTATCCTCCCACATATGATGGGGATATTCTGGCGGGGGTGGCGACCCTTCATTTCTCGATTGGATACCACTAAGATCATCACCATGCGGAGAAACTTAAAGAATTAGGGAAACTATATAATTGCACATTGCATATCGTAATCTACTAATTATTGACGCTTGAATTGGTCCTCATCTGACACGTCCTCGTCCTCCTCCGTTACCGCCGTATCCACCTCGGCCATCGCATCGTCCACCCCTGCCACCGCCGTGTCCGCCACTGCCACGAACGACTTTTGGCGCGGCGGCGCTCCAGCCTCAAGCGCTTTATTCTGTTTATCAATTTTCTCAATAATTCTTAACTCATCTTTGATGCGATAGCTATTTATATGCAGGCTTTCTTTTGGTGACGAAGGATCATCGCTGACCAGATGAACAATGTATTCTGCAAGCTTTTTATATCCTGCCTTTTCATTCAAAAACGAGATTAGAATCGCTTCTCTCTGGTGTTTCTTCATATGTCGGTTTCCCCGAAGGGTTGAGGGTAAACGTGATTATCAACTTTATAAATTTATGCTTTTTGCGTTAAGCTAACACGCGCATACAGTTAAGCAACTGGTCGACTGCTACGGTTGCTATACCGGAATTGATATCGGACATGGCGTAGGGAATGACCAACTCGTTGTTATGAATTATCGCACCGCAGGAATAAACAACATTGGGAACATATCCCTCGCGCTCTTTCTCATGCGGGGCAAGCAACGGCTCATCCAGGCGAGCAATTATTTTGGTCGGGTTTTCAAGATCAAGCAGTATGGCGCCGATGCAATACTGACGCATGGGCCCGACACCGTGAGTCAGCACGATCCAGCCTTTATCGGTCTCCAGGGGGGAACCGCAGTTGCCGATCTGCATGAATTCCCAGGGATATTCAGGCTCCTGGATGATTTGGGACTTCTGCCAGAAATGGATATTGTCTGAGAACATGATATGATTGTTTTCCCCGTCCTGGCGCGAGAGCATGGCATAGCGGCCGCCAATCTTCCGCGGGAAAAGCGCCATGCCTTTGTTTTGTATTGCTTTACCGTTGAGCGTTAAAATGTTGAATTTGATGAAATCCCTTGTTTCAATCAGCTGCGGTAAAATCGTAATGCCGTTATAGGCTGTATAGGTCGCGTAATAGACGACCTCTCCGTTGTCATCGAAAAATTGAACGAAACGGGCATCTTCAATGCCTCTGCTTTCGTTTTTCGAAACGGGAAAGATCACTCGTTCGGATATACGGTGATCGGGGTGGAAACCCACCTCATAGTTGGAATCCGCAAGCCAGTGTATGATGTCGAAGGTATTGTTTTGGATCGTTTCAGAAAATTGCGGTTTTGCGCGAAGTATTCCCATTTTTTCTATTAATTCATTATAAGTAAAATCTTCAGGCATCTGGTTAAGAACATAAACGGTTACCTCATCGCTGGCTCCCATCTCGTTAAGCTTACGCTGAAAAATATTGCGTTTGTAAACAGGGTCTAATTGGATATGCGGTGTTTCCACAAAATTACTGATCGGGTCGAAAAGGAACGCATTGTGCCGGTCAAGGACGCCGCTGCGAAAGACAATTGATGAAACATGGCCGTCGCCGGTTGCCCGCAGACTCATAACAAAGCGCAAACCGCCCCTGTTTAGATGGCTTTGATCAGGATGGGCGACGATAGAAGGATTGAAAAGAGCGGCTGATTCAATGGCGTATTCTTTTGTAAAGTAAGCTCCGATGAGAGCCCTTTGGACATCACTGAGCATTGCATCCCGGGGAAGATAACCTTTCACCTCATTTAGATGCCGCTCAAAAATGTGCTCGATGTCTTCGTGTCGTCCGGAAAAGTCATTCATTATTTGAGTGAATAAATTTTCGGCCGCCGTGTCTGGCAAGCTCATTATCCGCTGAATTATTTTAGCGATGCGATGCCTGTCATCGGGAATATGAAGAAGGGTGACGACCCGCGAAGTATCCCCTATGATCTTAATTGCTTTTCTTTCAACTTTCAGCCTTTGATGCTTTTTTGCCTGCATATCATTGTGTCCCTAATGTCGATTGAAATTTTATACTCTGTATCAAAAGTCTGTTCATCGGGACAGATTTTTGATTTAAGCCTATCTGCCAAAGCGTATTTGGATCAGTTCATAAAACGAAGGGCGGATTACTTCGGTCTGCCCTCAGCCGGAAAGGATAATCTACAACGGCGGACGGGAAACCGAAAGGCAAACCGATACCAGATCATCGATCACGGCCGTACCGGCGCACATGACCGTATCCGCGCCGCCCCAGTATATTTTTACCGTACCGTCGTCTTCCGGAACAACACCGCAGGTAAAGACAACATTGGGGACATAGCCAGTTACCTCCCAGGGATCCTCAGGCTGCAATATCCATTGATCGGAAACGCCGATAATGTTAGCCGGATCGTCAAGATCATGCAATGCCGCGCCGAGTCGATACACTGTTCCGGACATCGTCTTAAAAACGCCATGGTAAATATGAAGCCAACCTTTGTCGGTTTTAAATGGCGGCGCGCCGGGACCGATTTTCATTTCATCCCAGTGATAGGCCACCGGCTTCATAATCACCCGGGAATCACCCCAGTGCACGAGGTCGGGAGAATAGGAAACCCAGATCGACCAGGACGAATTTTCGGAATGTGGCCGGTCCAAACGCACATACCGATCGCCGAACTTTTCAGGGAAAATGACCACATTGCGGAGGTCGGCCTGGGTGATCAGCGCAATACGTTCCACTTTTTCAAAATCCCGGGTGCGCGCCAGGGCTACCCTCACACCGTGACGGGAGTAGGCGCTATAGGTCAGCAGGTACTCGTTTTCTACCGGGGAAATCCTCATGTCTTCGACGCCGAACGCTTCATATTCGGCAAAAACATTTTCCGTTGAAGGTATAAGAAAGGGTTTGGGATGAACCGTAAATGAAAAACCATCCTCACTGTCGGCCCTGCCGATGATGGAGCGCCCGTTTAGCAGATGCGACCTGAAAAGCATAATGTAACGATCGTTATGTTTGACGATGCCCGCATTATGAACGGTAGCTACTGGATACGGTACATCCTTTCTTGTCAGTATGGGGTTTTTTTTAAAACGTGTTATTAGTGGATTATGCGTTTTCATAATCGTCTGTCCCATTTAATTATTTTACTATCTCAGGTCCCCGGTACCAGCTGACTGTTTCAGATTTTTCGAGGCCATTCTACAGTCTTTCAGAGTCAAGAATCATTTCATAGACTTGTATGTATTCATTGACCATGCGGTCGACTGTGAAATGCCGTTCAACATGGCGACGACAGGTTGCGCGGTCAATCTCTTTAATACGTGCAACCGTCGCTATGGCCTCGTCCACGTTGTTAACCAAAAAACCATTTTTGCCGTTTTCGATAAGCTCAGGCATGCTGCCCCGATCAAAGGCGATCACGGGCGTACCGCAGGCCATCGATTCAATAACGGACAGGCCGAAAGGCTCATCAAACTGTATTGGGTGCAATAGCGCGCATGCTTTGCCGAGCAGCCGGTTGCGCTCAGCTGGTCCGACGCTGCCGGCATAAGTCACTTTGTCGTTGTCTATGTGAGGGGCGACATATTGGTCATAGTAGCCCTGGTCCTGGATAATCCCCGCCAAAATCAGCTTTTTTGTGCAGGCCCTGGCGATTTCAATAGCTTGTCGGGCACCTTTGTCTTTGTGAATGCGCCCGAAAAAAAGGAGGGTATCATCCTGCTGGGGCTGAAAATCAAAATGCTGGATATCAATGCCGTGATGAATGGTTTTGATATAATCGAGCTCCGGTGATCGGTCGGCGTCGCTGATGGAAACATAGAATACTTTGCTGTTGTATTTTTTATAGACAGGCAGAATCCCAGGCGATGAAAAACCGTGAATGGTGGTCACCACCGGTTTGGGGGAAAGACCGGTGTAGGTCAGTGGCAAATAGTCAAAGTGGTTATGGATGATGTCATAGACATCGGCATGCTCAAAGAGTTCTGAAATATGCAGGCACTCCCATACCTTGGGTATCATGGAACGGTCTTCTTCATAGCCCTGCGGGCAAATCGCATGCAGCGTGCCGCTGGTTTGGGAATCTGCGGTTGCAAACAAGGTTACATCATGACCGCACGATACCAGTCCCTCGGTTAAAAGGGAGGCTATGTTTTCCCATGGCCCATAATGTCGCGGCGGCGTGCGCCAGGCAATGGGCGAGAGCATGGCTATGTGCATGAACGGTCCTTTTTGTTAATCGATATTTTATGACGACGGCTGGCTTAAGATCTCGTCGGCATAGAGCTTTTGCAATGTCATCAGTGAAAGCAGCCAGGCAAGGGACGATTCAGCGCCTTGATTCTGGTTGATGCCGTCGGCCATCAACCCATCTCGACAGCCGCCGGTCTTGGGATCATAGAGCGGCATATTCAGGTCATTGTGTCCGAGAAACCAATTAAAGCACATGACCGCATTCTCAAACCATGTTTGGTCCCGGGTTGCATAAAACGCTTCGACACAGGCTTCGACCATGTCTTTGGCTTCGACGGGCTGCTGGTCGAAACGTGCTCTGAATCCGCCTTTTTCATACCAACCGTTGCTGCCGATAGGCACAAAGTGATTGTCCTCGGTTTGGATGGCCAGCAGCCACTTGAGGGCGTTGAGTCCCATATCGATCATGTCGTTGCGTTGCATCCGGTGGCCGGACAGCAGCAGGGCATGGGGCAGTTTGCCGTTAGCATAGTTTAGAGCGTTCTCAAGCCAGGGCCAATCGTCTGTAGCATTGTGTTTAAACTGAGCTAAAAGCCTGTCGGCTAGAACTTCCCGGATCCTGCGCACATCACTGTCGCCGGAAAATTTATGCAAGTACGCATGCATGCCCACCAGACAAAAAGCGATGGCCCGCGGCGAATTAAAACTATCGGCAGCTTTCAGTGCCTTGTTGAAAAGGGTTGTGCTCATTGCGAGATGTCCGGGATCGTCAAGAAAAGCCACTGCCTTACCAAGGCACCAGAGCGCTCTGCCATGCGCATCCTCGGACCCGGTTTCCTCCGTCCACTGCCGCGAATAAGTCATAAAATTGCGAAAGCGTCCATTTTTTTCATTATAGGCATACAGCAGAAATCCGAGATAGTGACCGCTGAGAAAATCAAGTCCCAAGCCGTTTGTTGGCAGGTATTTTTGACCCATGGCGGCAACCAGTAGTGCTCTGGCATTATCATCGGTGCAGTAGCCATGGGTGCGATCGGGAATGGTATAGTTGGCATGTTGCAGAATGCCGGTATCATCGGTAAAGGCTTTGAGGTGATCGAGCTTGATCTCCGGGAGCTCGAAATTCGTGATGGCCTTGATGTTTTCAACATAGGAATGCCGGGGACGGGGGTTCCGGGTGCGGTTTTGCCGCACTTCACTGAAAACCTGGAGATATTTTCGGGATACCTCCTTCCAAACCGCTTCGCGACTGAATGTATAAGCTTTTTTGCGCATGGCGTGCCGTTCGACATCGTTGTCCAAAAGTCCGATAATTTGTTCCGCTATGGCATCCGGATTGCGGAAGGGCACAATTCGGCCCCGGCCTTCGGCAAGCATCTCGGTGGCATACCAGTAGGGTGTCGAAATGACGGCTTTGCCTGTGCCCATGGCATAGGCAAGGGTCCCGGAGGTAATCTGGGCTTTTTCAATATAAGGGGTTACGTAGATATCGGCGATGCCGAGAAACTCGCACAACTCTCTTAATGCAACAAAACGATTTTGAAAAATGACATGCCTGCCAATATCGAGTTTGCGAACTATCTGCTGCAGCATGATACGGTATGCATCCCCATGCAACTTTAGAATATGCGGGTGTGTTGCGCCCAAGATAATATAGACCACATCAGGGTGTTTTTTTATGACCGCCGGAAGCGCTTGCAGCACATTTTCGATGCCCTTATTTGAGGAAAGCAAGCCGAATGTGAGCAGCACCTTTTTGCCTTCCACACCGAACTTGTCTTTGTAGAAGCTAGAATCAATAAACGGCGTATCCGGAATGCCGTGATGGATAAAGGCAATTTTCTCCTCGGGCACCGCATAGACATCTTTAAGGAAATCAGAGGCCTTACGGCTCATCACCACCAGTTTATCGGACAGATCGGAAAGCTTGCACATGACCTCACGATATTCCGGGGCGGGATCTTTCAGAATCGTATGCAGCGTTGTCACTACCGGCATGCGCAGATCACCTAATAGTTTCAGCAGGTGGCTGCCGGCTGGACCTCCGAAAAGACCGTATTCATGCTGCAAACAGACAATATCCGTCTGACTGATGTTGAGATACTGAGATGCGTCAGTATAATCGGTCAGCTTGTTCTGGTTGATCTCAAAGCGCACTTTTTCTGGATAGGAATATCCATCAGGTTTGTCATTCATGGCAGTCGCCCAGCAATTAATATCGGGGGCTTCCGCTGATAAGCCTTCAACCAGATCCGTGGTGAAGGTTGCGATACCACACTGGCGGGGCAGATAGTTGCCGATTACGGCAACCGAGTCGATTCCCTCATAATACTTAATTACAGATGTCATAAACGCTACCTTATATATTTTTTTGCTTCCGTTTTTGCTCAGGTGTATGCTTGCCTTTTTTCTGCTGTTCTCGCATGCCTTTATCTCTTTTTCCCTTGTCGCCCATCTTATCTCCTTTTCCGATAATGTCTCGGGACGGCTGACCGGGCGTTGCAGATGTCATTCCGGGCGTGGCTGTTGACAGCATCTTTCTCAGTTCCTCTCCCTGCACACTTTCCTTCTGCGAAAGGAGATGGGCCAAATCATCCAGAACGTTGCGCCGCTCAGAAAGGATTTTATGCACGCGTTGATGGGCTTCCTCGACGAACCGGGCGACCTCATCGTCTATTTGGGCGGCTTTGGTTTCACTGTAATTTTTACCGGGAGCAAAACTTTCCGGCAGAAACATCGGCTGGCGCGGGCGTTCATAGCTCACCAGTCCCAGCCGATCGCTCATGCCATATTCCGTAACCATGGACCTCGCAATGTCGGTTGCCCGCTGCAGGTCGTTTTGAGCCCCGGTGGAGATTTCTTCGAAAACCAGCTCCTCCGCCACCCGGCCGCCTAAAAGAACGGCCAACCGGTCCAGCAGCTCCGAGCGGGTCATCAGATAGCGGTCCTCGGTGGGTTGCTGTTGGGTATAGCCTAGCGCTGCAATTCCTCGGGGGATAATGGAAATCTTGTGCACCGGGTCGGCATGCTCGACAGATTCAGCCACAATCGCATGTCCGGACTCATGGAAGGCGACAATTTCTTTCTCCTGCGGATTCATCACCCGGTTCTTTTTCTGCAGACCCGCAACCACCCGGTCGATGGCCTCATCAAAATCCGCCAGTTCCACCTTTTCTTTATCTTTGCGGGCAGCCAGAAGGGCGGCCTCATTGATAATGTTGGCCAGGTCGGCTCCCACAAAGCCCGGGGTGCGGCCGGCGATCTTGCGCAAATCAACCTCGGGGCTTAAAACAACATTTTTGGAATGAATTTTCAGGATGGCCTCGCGCCCGTTGATATCCGGACGGTCCACCAGAACCTGCCGATCAAACCGCCCCGGGC
>JGI2161J19892_1000040_pt1 | contig 11193 bp, 12 predicted proteins | sample DeeMarSeWOR38_10_FD_19892 | JGI IMG/M metagenome (IMG submission 19892) | reverse complement strand
AGCAAAAGGCAAACAGGCCCACGACAAGCGGGCCAGCGAGCGGGAACGAGACTGGAGCCGTGAGAAACAGCGCCTCCTCAAGGGGCGGTCCTGAGCAAGAATAAGGCCTAAATAACTTCGAAAAAGCTGTGTTCTGGCTATAAACCACACTGAACTTTCCGCTACAATCATAGTCATATGAACGACTTTGGGGGCGACCTGGCTTCGACGCGGGTTACGAAACCTGAGGTGCATGCCGAGGCGCAGATGACCTCGCTAATCCAGCTGCAAATCATATAGTTGCCAACGACGACAACTACGCACTCGCTGCTTAAAACCCAGTAGGGTGCCCTCTGACTGAAGCCGTGCTTGTGCGTTCAGGTTCCAGGGGTCATATCTCACAAGATCGCGCTGAAGTTTGTTCGGGGTGGAAGCGTTAAAACCTTACCGAAATCGCTGTCAGTCTTCCCTGCCCGTCGGGTAGCTGGCAGTTAAAACAATTGACGTGGATAAGCATGTAGAGCCAATGGCAGAGGATTTGCGGACGCGGGTTCGATTCCCGCCGCCTCCACCAACAAAAGAAAAAGGGTCACTTTAGGGTGGCCCTTTTGTATTTTATAGAACAAGATTACATTTTGAAGATTAACAATTACCGTTGTAGCAGCGGTTTCTCTTGTGCCGGCGGCATTGTCCTATAGATGTAGTTGGGTTGAACGTCCTCAATTTCTGATGAGTTCGCCGTCAGTTTGGTCATTTCCTCTGGACCGGGATCCTGGTCCAGCGTGATTAAATAGCGGCCCCTGGATAAGTCTTTTATCGATTTTATGCCGAATTGTTTAAACACTTCGGTTAAGGTTTCAGAACTCCTCCCTTCCTTCAAGGTCACGATGTATTGGCCCACGAGACGATTATCTTCGACAGGTTGTGGCGAGAGGATTCTCGGCTCCATATTTTTCTGATTTGCCGCGTCAGTACAACCCGCCACAGCCAGGCCACACAGAAAAAGATTTCCCAGCAGGAGGCGCAGCATGTGGTTTATGCCGATCCTATTCGACAACGGCTGTCACACCGGTGGGTGGATTTATGTAGGACTGCGTTCCCATAGCATTGGCTGCCTTTGAGGTTGAGGTAAAGCCGTCAAGCGCCCCGACATATTCCCCACCCTGTTTAATCGCTGCCACGGTATCGGCATAGGTATAGGCTGGATTGTAGGCGCGAACCATGGCTGCAATGCCTGCGACATGCGGCGTTGCCATCGACGTCCCCTGTAGCGTCACATAGGTATTCCCATCCTTCTCCAGGGTACTGATAACCACGATCGGAATGCCGATGCCTCCTAACTCTAGCCCTACATCAGATGTGAGGCGAAAGCCGACAGTACACATATTGGTACGACATGCCATCAAGTCATGGATAAAGTAGAGATTATTCATGTCATTCGTACCTGAAAATTGCAGCAAAGGATTGTCGTTCACGCCATCAAAGGGATCACCACCCGTCGCATCAAAGGCTGTAAAGAAAAAATCTGAACCCGCTTCTGTTTCAATAAAGGGCTGATAAAACAAGGCAGCCTGTCCGCTACCGCCAGCGAGATCAAATGTTTTATAAATCTTGTCATTCGCATTATCGACATAAGTGCCAGTCTGGTCACACCAGTTAAATGGATTAACCAGAGTGGTCAGGGTTGTCGACACGCCATCCACCAGATAATTACATTGGTCTGTTGTCCAGTGGCCATTGTTGGTCGTCCAGCCCGTCAAGGGATCACGAATGGTCTGGCCGGCAGGTACTGTACTGAAGATATCAACACCGGGTGCGCCCACATCCACACTGCTTACACCATAATTCGAAAATGACGCCAGTGAATAATTCTGATTCAGCGCGGTGACACAGACCAGGTTTGCCTGGGTAAAATTACAGGGATAGAAACTTGTGGTGTCATTGTCTGTCCCAGAATTGCCCGCCGCGACCACGACAACCACATCGTTATCTCTGGCGTAATTGATGGCGTTGCTAAACGCCGTGTCGAATGCACCTTGAAATCCCAGACTCATGTTGATGACTTTCGCGCCATTATCCACTGCGAATTCGATCCCCTGAATAATGTTCAAAGTTGAACCCGTTCCCACACTGTCCAGAACCCGCACTGACATAATTTGTGCCTGCCAGCATACGCCGGTAATGCCATTGGCATTATCACCAACGGCAGCAATGGTGCCTGCAACATGGGTACCATGATTCTCCACGGCTCCCATTGGTATTGGATCATTATCGGGAATTGAATTGTAAACAGACTCGCCGATTAAATCATAACCATGATTGGGATACCCTGCGGCTGAGCCATCCCACATATTTGTGACGAGATCCTGATGGGTATAGTCAACGCCGACATCAAGCACGGCCACAATTACATTGCTGCAATCGGTGATTTGATCCCATGCCAGTTCAGCATCGATATCATTGCCATTGAGGTTGCTCAGGCCCCAGAGTTGGCTGTAGTCCGTATCATCTGGTACCGCCTGAGCATAATAAAGATAGTTGGGTTGTACGTACTCCACATTGGGATCAGCGCGATAAGCCTCAAGGGCTTGTTGCATCGCTTGACCTTTTTTCAATTTGATTCGTGAAAACTGCTGTTTTTTCCCCACTCGCTGTATTTCCTTAGACCCCAATGCCGAGAGAGACTGTGTCTGCTGTGTTTTCTCGACCCCTGGCTTGAACTTTACCAGCAGTTCATCGGTTACATAGCTTGGTCTGGTTCCCGAGTGGACTTTGGCGATCTGCTCCATAGAAAAGACAGCTGCAGGAACGATCAATAGCACACAGAGGTTCAGTATTGATAAATGGTGATAAAATCTGGCCATTGATTCCCTTTTCATAACGCGTTTCGTCCCTTATGGCACTAGCAATGAGATTTGAGCTGATGGCAAACTTGTGCTGCCATTGCTACCCCACGGTGGCGTGAGTGCCGAGTAGGCAACCACGCGGAAATAGTATTGGCCAGTAGGTAATTGCAGACTGGTACTGGTTGGTGCTGCCGGTGGTGCCACAAAAGGCACATCCACAACACTGACCCCGGCATCCGTAATGTCAAATCCTGACGAGGTGCTGTAATACACTTTATAGCCCCCACCAGTGGCATTTACGGCCGTTTCACGATTGGCATTCCAGGTTACATTGACTGTTCTGATAATTTGTAGTTGTGGTGTTGCAAATACTTCTTCGGATATTGGACTGGCACCCGCGGTATTAATAGCTACCACTCGGTAATAGTATGTTGTCCCGTTAGTTAGACCGCTATGAATTAACTGTATATTCGGCCCAGCATCGATAGCGGCATCGGCCGTTGTGACATTACCTGTCGTATTCCAATGCACTGTATAACTGTCCGCACCGATGACCGTGTCCCAGGAAACCGTAACCTGGCTGTCTGCTGCTTCTGCTGAGAGATTTTTGGGTGCCGCAGGGGGCTGTGTTAATGGTTGACTATTATTCCCGTTTCCACAGGAAATCTGCAGCAGTGTTGGCAATACTAATAGCAGGTACAGAACAGATAATTTACGATGCCGAATCAAAGGAGTATTCCTGTGTAAGTTTAGTATCGCGCAGATCACCGTTGTAAATAAATCACAACGTTTAATCTCATTGTGTCACCTTCCATTCGCCTTCCGATTGTTTACAGAAAACGAATTCGGTAACACCCCTCATGTCATCATAAAAGTTGGTTAAACGCATTCGTCGACAAGGTGTGCCGTTTCGTATGGAAGATTCCAATACCTCAAGCAAACCGGACGCCGGGCTGGCCGGATTATTCCAGCGGTAGGACGCACCGTCATCAACATTTTCAAGAGTATGGTCAATAGCACGATTAAGATACTGCCAGTCTTCATCTGAATACCTTCGTGCCGGAGCTTCTTTACTCAAAAACATCAGATTTATTGCATGGGCGTTGACTGTAAATAGACCAAACAACATGACTATCAATAGAACCGAAATAAAAGATGACCCTGTTAAACGACGTTTCATTTTGCTTCTACCTAAAATCTGCTGAAAGTTGAGATCAACGGATTGACTGCTCTTACCCGGAACATATTCATGGTTATTTATAATCTTTACATCTGGGGAGGGATTATTCCAGCCAATTACTTCGCATTTTGTTCAAATGAATACAAAAAAACCGCCCAATGGGCGGTTTATATTCAATTATAGACAGATTGCTAGACACCGCAGGTACCGGTGTCCCAGCCAAAAAACCGGCCATGAAGCTTTCGATACAGCCAGACACCGAATATTATTCCCATCATAGTGAAGACCGCCGGTAATGCCCCGTGGCCAAGTTGTACAAACACCAGGCTGGGACAGGCACCGGTTATGGCCCAACCAAAACCGAATAACATGCTACCGGGTACAGTGCCGGGTTGAAATATCTTGTGTTGTTTGGGTACGCGGTTGTTCAACAGCAACAGTACAATCATGGAGATTGCAACCGCACCAGCAAAACTATACATCATGCGCATGTCGCTAAGAATGAACATCTTGTGCAATTCATCATAGTCGGCAAACCCAATTCGGGTCAGCACTGCACCAAACAGGATACCAACCAGGCCATACTCGAAATGTGATTTGATTTGAGCTGTTTTCATCGAATCATGACCTCCATAAGCATTGAGAGGAAAACGGCGCTGACCATAAATACCAGCGTTGCCAAGAGACTGGCTGGGATGAGCCGCGCGCAGCCACTCAAACCATGACCAGAAGTGCAACCGCCCGCCATCTGAGTACCAAAACCCACCATCATGCCGCCAAACAACAGGGCCAGCCAGACTTCCCAGGTATCACCAAAAATACGGCTGTGCATTGAGCTCAGCTCAAAACGCAGTTCAAATTGTCCGGAGAGATATGCTGTTACGAATGCCCCGACGAACATGCACAGCAGAAAAGTTAAATGTGCCGTCCAGGGTGTACTGGATTCAAGGTTATCGATATCGACGCTGCTTGCCCCCTTTACTGGCGAGGCTTCTGTCTGGAATTCCTGCAAGGCTTCGTCACCAAATTGCGCCAGGGTTTCCGCCATCAGGGCATCACTCATTTCATCCTGATTCGCGGCGAATTCTTCATTCGCCTGTCGTAACAGTCGATTCTCGCGCCAACCCACCACTTTAGCCCAGCTGCCGGATACACCGAGCAATCGACCAACCAGCAACAAATAGGCGAGGCATACTCCTGCTAATCCCAGCGCACCAATCCACCATGGCCAATATTCAATCATTTATATAACCTCATCGTGACTGCGCGCATAAACTAGCGTGCAAATGGATTGAGTCTTTTAAGAACGCTGACGATATTGCTCTTGGTTTCCTCAACCGTTTCTTCACTCTCATCCGCTTCTGTAGTCGCCGGTAGCTGTGCGTAGTCATCTGGTGTTGTGGATTCCATTTTTTGCCGCAGGATATGAATGCATGCTTCATGGCCACTGGCAGTGGCAATATCCAGCGCAGTATACCCATCGGGATTTTTACGCCACGGATTACATCCATGTTCCAGCATAAGATTTACGATTTCTTCATTCCCCACCTTGGCTGCTGCCATCAGTGGACTCATGCCGTGACTGGTTTGTGCTGCCATTTTGGCAACCCCGGTTTTGATCATTGACTTGATTAATGATACTCGCCCTTTTTCAATTGCATTGAACAAGGCCGCGGCATTGATCTGATCTTTACTACGGGGCGCGAGTTGTTTGCCATTGGGTAACAGCGTCAGGGGAACCGGCTTGCTTTCCGTAGAGAGTCGGTAACGCGCACAGCTATTAAATGCGCCATCACAATAATGTTTCTTCCAGAGATTCAATGCGGGCTCCATAGCCATGAGCGGAAAGAGTTCACAGGAGCCGGAGTGATTACATGCCATGTTACTGACCTCGGGTATGATTCGAACAAGACGTTTCAATCCATTTGCTCTGTTCCTTTCCCTGGCGATACAGGCATACACAGCATCGTCTGTTGTCTTATAACGTCGTCTTAGAGGCAGTATCGGCGTGTATTTTTGACGCTTTAATTATTTTTATTCACCTATAACTTTATACTTAGTTTTTACAGTATTTCTTGCTTATTTTTATACTTATTGCGTTAAGGATTTTTTATATAATTAATTTCTAATACTTTTACCCGTAAGTAAAAGATAGCGAAACGTACTTAAATACGAGTTTTTTATTTAAGAAGTGGATGTTAGTTTTAATGAAATTGCCATGGAATGCTGCAAACAGTTAATCCAGCGGTTGCATAACACGTTGAATATCCTGAAATCGCCTTACCCAGGGTGACCACTTTCGTAGTTCCACCGGTAAAGAGTCTACCGCCTGCTTTGCTTCATTGATTGACGGATAAGAACCATAAACCAATGCATACCAGTTTTTACCCTGGCGATAGTTACGGTAATACCCGCCTTCCCCTTCAAGTTTATTTTCGCGGTAATATTTTTGTATCAATTTTGGATTGGTACTACTTGCCAGCTGCAATGTGTAATAACGAGGTTCTTGTTCACGTATCCAGTCATCTGGCGACTGGCTCATCATGGCACGAGTATGTGCGCCAGGTTTGATTGCATCGGGCTGAAAGTGGCTATAGGCATTAACCAGACCATCATGGGCAGCCGCTTTTAACCAACCATTCACCTGGGACGCATCGGCGGCACTCTTCTCCAGCGCCAACGCCAGATTATATTCTGCAACAATGTTACCCTCAGCAACTAGCCCCGCCCAGATTTTTACGGCTTCCTCATAATTCTGTTTTGCCATCGCTTCCAGCGCACGTGTCGTTTCGTCGGCCTGCACTCTATCTTGTATGCACAACAGCAAGCCAACACTGATGATTAAATACTTAAAGAAGGTATGCATTTTGATAATCATCGCGATTCAGTCAAGCTAATAATTGGTTTGCATCACACTTCAGGACAAAGACATTCGTTCTCATGACTGAAATCAGCTTCCCGCATGGTAGTAAGCCAGTCATTTAATAAATAGTTTGCTTGACGCTTTTCATCACGCTGAAACATTCTTTCATTGGGATAGGAATATTTTGGTAAAATTCGTGAATGCCCCTGGTAACTGATTACTTCTGCCAGTTGCGCATCATGATAGATTCGTACTTTCAATAATAAGCCAGGCAAATGTGGTGATTCATGCTTGAATATTTGTTTTATCTGAATGATTTGGGTATAACGACATCGCTCCAGAATAGAGATCTCCATCTCAGCATTTAAATGCTTTGCACATACACGCACAACACCATCATGTTCTAACAAAAATGGCAAAAGTCGCATNAGAAAAGCATAGTTTTTCTCATACACCCACATGGGGGAACGTTGACGTAAATGTGCAATAGTGTGGCTCAATGCAAACAACTCGTAATGACTGATTCCCTTAATATGTTGAAATAGTATATAAAACAGGGTTTTCTGATATTAACTATTCAACCGCTTTCACTAAAGTGTACTCGTACTTTTTAACAAGTACAAATCAAGATATCACCCATATTTATGCAAAAAAAAGACCGCCTCAGAGGCGGTCTCATTACCAGTTTGAAAGCAACTGCTTATAGCTTCAGTACTTTTTCCAGCCGCTCAAGATCATTGACCACCTGCCAGGAACCACCACCGGATTCAACCCGTTGTTGCCAGTTGGCAAGCCGATCCAGATATTCACGCGGATCGACATTATCACTTCGCAGCTTGGTCACATTCAGGGCAACTACCTTAAATCCCGCTAATTGCAATGGAATATCTCGTACATATCCTTCCTTGAGATCTTCTTGTAAATCAGAAAATATCAGGATGGTATTACGTCCAGTACCCGCCTCAGTTAACCATTCGATTGCCTGTAATGTACCACCAGTGATATCAGTATAGGAACTCGCCTTGACACTCTTTATAAACTTGTCAATTTTATCCCGAAAGTCACGCTTTTGTTGATTTGCTCTGCTAGGCCGATCGTCAAAGGCAACTTTGGCAATAATATCCTTTTCACTGAAGCTGGCTGTATCGACACGCGCGACAGCAAACGAATCACCGGGTTCCAAATTGGCCAGAATATAATTGATCACTCGTTGAGCCTGTTCTAATTCCTGGGTATATGTACCCGAGGTATCCATTAACATATAAACACCGCGCGTATTGGGAACTTCTTCTTTACAGCCACCAAGAAATATCGCTGAAACAAGAGATAATATTATTATTAACTTTTTCATTATGCTGCCCCTCGATATTCTATCGGCTTGGGTTTGTTGTCTTCTGATTGCTCTTGCCTACCTTTCACCATCCTCTCGATGAACAAAGGCCCAAAGATCACCAAGTCATAAATGTTGACTATTGCGATACCAGCAAAACGGGATATGTTGCCAAACAGGCGTAATACCCAGGCTAAAGCCCGGAGAAATCCCACCGCGACAATCCCCAGAACGGTACGCATTGAATGTACAAAAGTTTCCAGCGGGATTGCGACAAACATCAAGGCAAATGGCAAGACAAAGCCCATACCCATTTGCGCTGCCGTGGTAATCCAAAGGAATGAGTTTTCTGTCACTGCCGTAACACTCTCATCACCGCGCAGGGCAGCAAGTGTTTTGGCATCCTCTTCCATTAACCATTCACGCATAAATGCCAACCCTGCTTCAACACAAGCCAGGAACAATAAAATGGAGAAAAAGACCCATGCCATTCTAATCCTGGTTTTGTCATTCAAGGCACCGATAACTGGGAACAGACGGGTAATCCGCAATGCTTCCATCAGGAACAAACCCATTGTCAGTTCGACCAGGATGATTACCATAGCGGCGATATTATTAATTTGCAGCCCCATGATTTGATTGGTCCCACCCACCATTTCGGAGAGCGGTCTGGCGATAAGATGGAAATTAATAAATGCACCACCTGTTGCTACAGTCAATACGAATGCGGCAATAAAAAAGTGGGTCAACGAGGAAGACGATAACATTCGAACAGCACGGTCGGTCTTGCCAATAATTGCTTCATAGGTATCTATATGACGATCAATCGCTGTTGAACGCTGTAACAGACTGTTGACGTTTTTATCAACGTGGGTTAATAGCTGCCGGAGTTTTCGCCAATGCGGCATCATACCGTTCAACAATTGGTGACGCTTATGACTCTCCTTGCGATATTCTTCCGTTGCTTTGATATTCGCCTTAATCAACGACTGATGGATATCTTCCAGTACGTTGCCAACCATGGGGTCACCCTTGGTCGAAGGAATCTTGGCAACCGCTTCTACGGCTTTGACCCAACCAGGTGGTGTGGGTGGCACATCAATGCTCTGATTGTAATCTTCGTCGATCTTGGTAATTTCTTCACTCAGGTGGCGGTGTAGAGCCGGATACTCTGCCAGATCACGCCTTACCGTGGCATCAACACGTTCAAATTCCCTTTCGATAATCCTTTCCGTTGCTTCACGCCCCTGCTCGAGCAGAACTTCAGTATTACGCTGAATCATTCTCTTTTCTGCCAGCATGACTGAATGTGCACTGACTCGCATCGCATTGTGTAACACACGACTTATCGCGATAATCGCGCGGTGTGCGTGATTTCTGGCTAGATAAAATACAATTGTTAGTATGACAAACCAGACTACACCGGAAATAACCGGGTTATCAGTTATCATAAAGATATCAGAGAACGACATCACAACCTCCTGATTATTGGTGTCATCCGGTTATGCTCCGGATTATAACTGCGCCATATTAGCGACTTATTTTTACCTTCGACCGCCTAGCTTGTCACATTTAGTTAAGCGACTTTCATAAGTACTAAATCTATGTATCGGCAAATTATAGAATATCCCCACTAGATTCTATGAGATAGCTTATTACAGTATGTTCACTATTAATAGGATATGTGAACCAAGTCCCAATCTTTAACGTATGTTGTAACCTCCTGCTACATCTTACTATTGTTCGATATCGCAGCCTGACTTCAATGTTATGACCAAGCTGGACTCAAGTTGTATAAAAATTAGAAAGCGTCTTGTTTGGATAAAATTTCACCATTAATTCGACAATTCAGCATCATATGCATCATGCTAGATTGAGTATTCAATCAGTCATTACACCTAAAGTTCTAACAGTCCTGGACGATAAATGAGACTGAAGAGGTGTAGGAGCATGATTAAATGACGAAGCTGACAACCGGCAACCGTTCCGACCGGCCTAAGCCAGCGGGTAAGCAGTCCGATCAGACAACCAGGCATCAGGAAACTCAACAGGACACCGGTAATTCTGAACGGGAATCTGCAACGGTCAAGCCAGCTAGCACAACAGCTCGACTGAAGGATTTGGAATCTCGCCTGACTGATAAATTACCTATTGATACCCTGCGTATCAATGAAATGAAGAATGCGATCGCCAATGGTGAATATGAGGTCGATGCCGAACGCATCGCAAATAAAATGATTGATTTCGAATCGTCGCTGAAAAAATAATCCTCATCTAACTCATTAACCCGGTGAGGTATTCCAGCTGACCTGCGCTTCCTTACCCGTCATTCCCTTTTCATTAAGGCTGCCACGATCTGCTGCCAACAAAATCTTTTCACCGCTCCTGTATTCTTTTTGGCTATTCCCCGCTCCGCCCAGTAAAATAGCGTAATCAAGCCATTATCTCGCCCCGGTAGCTCAGTAGGATAGAGCAGCCGCCTCCTAAGCGGCAGGTCACTGGTTCGAATCCGGTCCGGGGCACCATTTTTACGCTTTTTCCCTTTAAAAAGGTCCAAACCGATATATCCTTAAAGTAGGAGCTCGGTCAATGTCGCATGCGAAACACCAGGAAAAAGGATCACTACTAATCGCCGGGCTTGTATCATCCGTAAATGTCACCTGATTTGATCCTGATCAGGGACTTCTAGCCAGATTTCATAGCAAGTTATTCATGTTGAACTTACAGAGGGGCACGAAATGAAACCAACCTGGATCCTCGTTGCCGACAGCAGTCGCGCCAGAATCTTCAGCGCTGATACCCCATCAGCACCACTCATAGAAATCAATAGCTTAGCCCATCCCGAAGGCCGTATTCATGAACAAAGTATGACCAGTGACTTACCAGGTCATCATAGCGATACCAGTGGTGCGGGCCGCCACGGCTTTCAGGATGAAGTCGAACCCAAGGAACAGGAGGTGATCGATTTCGCCAAACGGATTGCCAAACATCTGGA
>JGI2161J19892_1000038_pt1 | contig 11248 bp, 11 predicted proteins | sample DeeMarSeWOR38_10_FD_19892 | JGI IMG/M metagenome (IMG submission 19892) | reverse complement strand
AAGATGTCACTGAAACTGGCACCACCGAAACCGGCGCCGGCGCCACCTGCTGCCGCTGACGGGTCGACGCCTGCATGACCAAATTGATCATAGGCGGCGCGTTTTTGCGCATCCGTCAGCACATCATAGGCTTCTTTGGCTTCCTTGAATTTGTCTTCCGCTTCCTTGTTATCAGGGTTGCGATCCGGATGATATTTCATCGCCAGCCGCTTGAAGGCTTTCTTGATTTCAGCCTCGCTGGCGTTTCTTGAGACATCCAGAACTTCGTAGTAATCGCGTTTCGACATACTGAATCTTTATTGGCTGCTGGCGAATAGCGGGCCAGTTTGGCCTCATATCGCAGTTAATAGTTCATGGTCTTAAACAGCAGGTAGCCGTAAGCAGATTGCTCTGCATACGGCTACCGAGTTCATTCGCAATAGCGAGTTGCTGGTCGCGAATTATTTCTTGTTGTCGTTAACCTCTTCAAACTCGGCATCAACGACATCATCATCGGTACCGGTACGTTTACCACTGCCGGTTTCCGCACCTTCTGCTCCTTCCGAACTTGCCGCTTCGGCCTGTTGGGCCTGCTCGGCATAAAGCCGTTCGGCCATTTTGGCAGAAGCATCGGTCAAGGCCTTGGTCTTGGCTTCAATATCCGCCAGGTCATCGCCCTTGATGGCTTCTTCCAGATCCTTGATGGCGGCCTCGATGCTGGATTTTTCATCTGCTTCCAGTTTATCACCCAGTTCAGCCATTGACTTACGAGACGCATGAATCAGGCTATCCGCCTGGTTACGCGCACCGACCAGTGCCTGGAACTTCTTGTCTTCGTCAGCATGGGCTTCGGCATCACGTACCATCTTTTCAACTTCATCATCGGACAAACCACTGGAAGCCTTGATGACAATCGATTGCTCCTTGCCGGTCGCCTTGTCCTTGGCGGACACATTCAGGATACCATTGGCGTCGATATCAAAGGTCACTTCGATTTGCGGCATGCCACGTGGTGCCGGCGGAATATCCTGCAGGTCAAAACGGCCGAGTGATTTGTTGGCGTCAGCCCGCTCGCGTTCACCCTGCAGCACATGCACGGTCACTGCGGTCTGGTTGTCATCCGCGGTGGAGAATACCTGCTGCGCCTTGGTCGGAATGGTGGTGTTCTTTTCGATTAATTTGGTCATGACGCCACCGAGGGTTTCAATACCCAGCGACAGCGGGGTGACGTCAAGCAGCAGCACGTCCTTGACGTCACCGCCGAGTACCCCACCCTGAATCGAGGCGCCCATGGCCACCGCTTCATCGGGGTTTACATCGCGGCGTGGTTCCTTGCCAAAGAAGTTCTGGACTTCCTGCTGCACCTTCGGCATACGAGACTGACCACCCACCAGAATCACATCATCGATTTCGGAAGCAGACAGACCCGCATCTTTCAGGGCAACCTTGCTGGGCTCAATAGTCCGGGCGATCAAATCATCCACCAGGGATTCCAGCTTGGCACGTGTCACCTTGACGTTAAGGTGCTTCGGACCAGAGGCATCCGCCGTGACATACGGCAGGTTGACTTCGGTTTGCTGGCTGGAAGAAAGCTCGATTTTGGCTTTTTCCGCCGCTTCCTTCAGCCGTTGCAAGGCCAACGGATCATTGCGCAGGTCGATGCCCTGGTCTTTCTTGAACTGTTCCACCAAATAATCAATCAGGCGCATATCGAAGTCTTCACCGCCGAGGAAGGTGTCACCATTGGTGGACAGCACTTCAATCTGGTGCTCGCCGTCGATATCGGCAATTTCAATGATGGAAATATCAAAGGTACCGCCACCAAGGTCATAGACCGCAATCTTGCGGTCGCCTTGTTTCTTGTCCATGCCAAAAGCCAGCGCCGCCGCCGTCGGTTCATTAATAATTCGCTTCACTTCCAGGCCGGCGATCTTGCCGGCATCCTTGGTAGCCTGACGTTGGGAGTCATTGAAGTAAGCCGGGACGGTGATCACCGCTTCGGTGACTTCTTCACCCAGGTAATCTTCCGCAGTTTTCTTCATTTTCTGCAGCACCCGCGCAGAAATTTCCGGGGGTGCCATTTTCTTGCCGTCGACTTCGACCCAGGCATCCCCATTGTCAGCTTTCACTATCTTGTAGGGGACCATCTTGATGTCTTTCTGGACTTCCTTGTCTTCAAAACGACGCCCAATCAGCCGCTTGATGGCAAACAGGGTTTTTTCCGGGTTGGTCACGGCCTGGCGTTTGGCCGGCTGTCCAACCAATACTTCACCATCTTTGGTAAACGCCACGATAGAGGGCGTGGTGCGATCACCTTCACTGTTCTCAATAACCTTGGTCACGCCGTTTTCCATCACTGCGACGCAGGAGTTGGTGGTACCCAGGTCAATCCCGATAATCTTACCCATTACCTTTGTTCTCCGTTAAGCTGTTAAATTCTTTAAATAAATTCATGATTACCCTTGTAAATGGGGGCGGTTTTAGCCACTTCAAGCCTACTCGTCGAGATTTGCATCCTCGATCTCGGCTTCTTCCTGTGTGGTAGCAGACACCCCCTTGGAAACCACCACCATGGCCGGCCGAATCAAACGCTCATTCAGGGTGTAGCCTTTTTGCATCACGTTCATCACCGTATTGGCCGCATGTTCGGGGGATTCCAGCATAGACATGGCCTGGTGATACTCCGGATTAAAGGGTTCACCCTCAGGGTGGACCGCCTGGATACCGAATCTTTCCATGGTGGAAAGCAGCATCTTCAGAGTGAGTTCCGTGCCTTCACGTACCTTCTCCAGCGTGGCCCCTTCACTGGCGGCTGCTTCGGCGCCCATTTCCAGACTATCGATCACCGGCAGCAGATCCTGGGCAAACCGTTCCAGCGCGTACTTGTGGGCATTTTCAACTTCCCGTTCATGACGACGTCGCAGGTTCTCCTGTTCGGCCTTCACCCGCAGCAGCTGATCCCAATGTTCCTTGGCCTTGGCCTCGGCTTCCGCCAATTGCTGCTGTAAATGCTCATCCGAGGCCGCGCTCTCACCCTCGGCTTGCGGTTCGGTCGTTGTTTGCTTTTCGTCCAGATTTTCCTGTGGGACGTCGTTATTGCTCATAGCTACTCCACTTCGATACTCAAAATTTTGGTAAAAACAGGCTTAAAGACTTGGAATTGATGTTGATATAGGGCTAATCAGTCTGAGCTCAAGAGGGAACTCAGGATTTTTGCTGTCACGTCCACGACCGGAATAACCCGATCGTAGGCCATGCGGGTGGGGCCAATCACACCCAGTACTCCTACCACCTGGTCTTCTACCTTGTAGGGGGCAGTCACCAGGGAACACTCGCCAAAGGCCGAATAACCGGATTCCTCACCAATAAATATTTGCATTCCCTCGGCGTGGATGGAGTGATCCAGGATGTGCAGAATGTCCCGCTTGGTATTAAAGGCCTCAAACAACTGCCGCAGCTTGTCCATATCCGCCATTTCGGCGTAATGCATCAGGTTGGTTTCCCCGGCAATAATGTAATCATCCGACTGACTGGTCTTGACGATCTGGTCGGCCATTTCCGCGGCTGTCTGCATCAGGGTATGCATGTCGTCGCGGGTCTGTTGCAGACTGTCGACGATGTGTTGTCGAATTGAGTTGAGTTCCTTGCCGGCGAACTCAGCATTTAAATAATTGGCCACCCGGTGCAATTCCTCGGCAGAGAACTGGCGATCGGNATGAATAATGCGGTTCTGCACTTCCTGGTTATTGATCACCAGGATCACCAGAATACGGTTNGCGGTCAGAGGNAGAAATTCAATATGCTGCAGNATCACCGATCCCCGCCGCGGTAGCATCACCAGGCCGGCAAGATTGGTGACCTCGGACAANAGCGATGAGGCGGAACCGATGACCTTTTGTTTTTCCGTACTATCGAGCTTGAGCTTGAGTTGATCCACCACGCTGCTGCGCAGCGGTTTAATGGTAAGGAGTCGATCCACGAACAAGCGATAGCCCTGCGCTGTGGGAATCCGCCCTGCNGAGGTATGGGGTGAGGCTACCAGCCCCAGGTCTTCCAGATCCGCCATCACATTGCGGATCGTCGCNGGACTNAGATTCATGCCCGAATCGCGTGCCAGGGTACGTGAGCCGACNGGATGACCGTCCAGGATGTAGCGCTCCACCAATGTTTTTAGCAGAGTCCGCGCACGATCATTTATAATGGGAGCATTCGACACGACATTAACCAGGTAATAACAACAATTAAACAGGCATGAAACAAAATTAGCACTCAAAATATTAGAGTGCTAACTAGCGAGAAAGTTACAATTCAGCGCCTCGACTGTCAAGAAACCCGCGCTTTTCANGGTTGTGACCCAACGGTAACTAAGTTTCTGTCTGGACTAGGANAATTCCATGGATAATGCTTTCAAGCGTATTGGACTGATNGGCAAGTACGGGGATCCNGGCGTTGCAGGCACCGTGCTGGAGCTGGGGCGCCTTCTGCAGGAACGGGGTTGTGAGGTCGNTCTGGANGATCAGACCGCCAGATNCATCTCCGAGCATTCGCTGAGTGTCGCCAGNCAGGTGGAAATCGCCACGCAGTGCGATTTGGCCATCACCGTTGGCGGTGATGGGACGCTACTCAATGCCGCTCGCAACCTNGTTGATAGCAATGTCCCGTTACTGGGTGTGAATCTTGGGCGACTNGGATTCCTGGTAGATGTCTCCCCAAATGAAATTTCCAANCGCATGCATGAAATTCTCGATGGCAAGTTCGAGGAAGAACACCGGATTTTGCTCACCACCACGATTCAACGCCATGACGGCGGCGCCAACAGCGTCGGTGACGCACTCAACGATGTAGTGGTTCACAAATGGGAAGTCGCTCGCATGATCGAGACGGAAACCTACATCAACGGTAAATTCGTCAATAACATGCGTTCCGACGGGTTAATTGTCTCCACCCCTACCGGCTCCACGGCCTATGCCTTGTCGGCAGGTGGGCCCATTCTGGAACCGGATATGCAGGCCATGATCATCGTGCCCATCTGTCCGCATACCATGAGTTACCGTCCTATCGTGATTGACGGTGACAGTGAGATCGAGATTTTCGTCAGGGCACATCCCCATTCCCATGCACAGGTGACCTGTGATGGCCAGATCAATCTGGGTGTAGTATCCGGTGACAAAATATCGATTCGCAAAAAGGATAAGTTCGTGCGATTGATCCACCCCTGCAAGCATGACCATTACCACATCCTGCGGGAGAAGCTGCACTGGGGAGGCCATTCCTAGCACCGCCTATGTTGACGCATATCCATATCTGGAACTTTGCCATCGTTGAAAGCCTGGATCTGGAACTGGAAGCCGGTCTGACCGTTCTGACCGGTGAAACCGGTGCCGGCAAATCCATCCTGCTTGACGCTCTGAATCTGGCTCTTGGCGATCGGGCAGACACGGGGGTGATCCGCCATGGTGCCGACAAGGCGGAAATCAGCGTGACCTTCAGTACCCACAATGTCCCAGAGGCTGAAAGCTGGCTCAGGGAACGGGAACTGGATAGCGCCGAGGAATGCATCATTCGCCGCACCATCAGTACCAGCGGGCCGTCCAAGGCCTTCATCAATGGCAAACCCACCCCCATTCAGAGTTTGCGTGAACTGGGAGAAATGCTGGTCGATCTGCACGGTCAGCATGAACACCAGTCACTATTACGCCGGGATGCTCAGCGGCAATTACTTGACGACTTCGCCGGCCATGGCAAGCTGCTCACCGAACTGGGATCGGCCTATCAACACTGGCGTGATCTCGAAACAGAACTGCTGGCGCTGCAACAAGCCGGTTCAGATCGGGATGCCCGGCTGGAACTGCTCGCTTATCAGGTCAAGGAACTCGAAGCCCTGGATCTCGGCCAGGACGAGCTGCCCGAACTGGAAACCGAACATAAACGCCTGGCCAATGCCAATCAATTGCTTGAGACTGGTAATCGTGTCCTGCTTTTACTAGAAGAGAACGAAGACGGTGCGCTGGGAGCCTTGCTGGGCCAGAGTTGCCATGATATTCAGCAGCTGGCACGGGCCGATGCGACCCTCAATAGCGTGGCCGAATTGCTGGATAGCGCCACCATTCAGGTACGTGAAGCCAGCAGTGACCTGCGCCATTATCTGGATGGCCTGGAGCTGGACCCGGAACGCCTGACCTGGATCGACCAGCGCCTGGCCACCATCCAGGATCTGGCTCGTAAGCATCATCTACCCGCAGAAGAACTGCCCGCTGTATTACCTCAGTTACAACAGGAACTGGCGAAGCTGGAACAGGCCGAAGTCCGTTCTGACGAGATTCGTCAGGAAGTCGCATCCGCCCTGAAGCAGTATCACATGCTGGCGGACAAACTCAGTCGCAGCCGGCAGAAAGCCGCCAAGACACTGGCTCAGGCTGTTACTGACAGCATGCAAACCCTGGGGATGCAAGGCGGACGCTTTGACATGCAGTTCGAGCCGCTGAGCAATGCCAGCCCCGCGCCGCTGGGCATGGAACGGATCGAATTTGTGGTGAGTGCCAATCCCGGTCAGCCACTCAAACCCCTGACCAAGGTCGCCTCGGGTGGTGAACTATCGCGCATCAGTCTGGCCATTCAGGTGATCACCGCCGCCCAGACCCGCATTCCAACCCTGATTTTTGACGAAGTGGATGTGGGCATTGGTGGCCGGGTGGCCGAGATTGTGGGCCACCAGCTTCGCGCCCTGGCCGGACACCGCCAGGTCGTCTGTGTGACCCATCTGCCCCAGGTGGCTGCCCTCGGGCATCATCACCTGCAGGTCAGCAAACGCTCCGATACCGATACCACCATCAGTGAAATTCAGGAACTCACCGCCGATCAGCGGGTGGACGAATTGGCCCGCATGCTGGGGGGCATCGAGATCACCGAACAAACCCTGTCACATGCGCGGGAAATGATCGAACGGGCCCAGGCCGGTTAGTGACCTGGTACCTCACGGCGGGCATTGAATACTATATCGGGTTAACGAACAGGTAAGTGGCTAAGCTGCTTTACTGCTTTTTCTGGCAATCTGGACATACACCGTAGATATACAGGGCATGATCCGTCATGTCATAGCCCTTCTCCTGGGCGATGCGATGCTGGCGTTCTTCAATCACCGGATCCATGAATTCATCCACTCGCCCGCATTTCAAGCACAGAATATGGTCGTGGTGTTCGCCTTGATCCAGCTCAAACACCGAATGACCTTCCTCAAAATGATGCCGCGTTACCAGGCCTGCTGCCTCAAACTGAGTCAGCACCCGGTAGATGGTTGCCAGCCCTACTTCATCGCCGCTTTCCAGCATGGCCTTGTAGACATCCTCGGCGCTCATGTGGCGCACGTCACTGTCTTCCAGAAACTTGAGGATCTTGAGTCTGGGTAGGGTGGCCTTGAGACCGGCTTTTTTCAAATCCTCGCTTTCCATTACATCCTCATACGTCTCTCTGTATGCTGCGCTCGGCTTACGGTAATATGCGCACTGAAAAAATTATACCTGATATTAAGGTTCGAAATGCGAAAAATTCTCATTACAACTCTTGTTCTGGTAGGTCTGGCACTGAGTAGTCACGGCTGTTCCGCCTACCGGATTGATATTCGCCAGGGTAATATGCTCGAACCCGAAGTGGTCGACAGTCTGCGGGTTGGTATGACCAAACAACAGGTCACCTTCTTGCTGGGAACTCCGCTGGTGCAGGATCCTTTTCACCCGAATCGCTGGGATTACGCCTATACCTTTAAACCCGGTCGCGGCAAAATGACACGCCAGCACCTGACCCTGTTTTTTGAAGGGGATGAACTGGTCAAAATTGACCGCAGTGGTTTTACCGCTACTGCCGAAAAAAGTCAGACACCCTAGAAGTTATTCTTCGGTTTCCTGCTCCTGCCTTTCCTTTTTCTCCGCTCGCTTGCGACGCGATTCCTTCGGATCGGCAATCAGGGGACGATAAATTTCAACCCGATCCATTTCCCGCAACTCGGTATCTGCTTTGGCAATCTTGCCAAAGATCCCGGTCTTGTTCTTGGCCAGGTCAATCTCAGGATAGAGTTCCAGAATGCCGGACTGCTGAATCGCCTGTTCGAGCGTGGTGCCAGCGTCCACATCAAGGGGAATGATGACCTGCTCATCCCGCTTCGCGTAAGCCACCTCAACCTGTATCTTGTTATTCTCAGCCATAGACTTTCTGCGCCCGTTGAATAAAGGCATCCACCAGGGAACTGGCAATTTTGCTGAACAAGGGTCCGAATGTCATCGCCAACAGTTTACTGGAAAAATCGAACTCGAGATCCAGCACGACCTTGGAGCCGGCATCGCCGAGCGGCTCAAACCGCCAGACACCGTTGAGATGCTTGAAGGGACCTTCCACTAACTGCATTTCAATCGCCTTGTTTATTTCCAGGTGATTGCGGGTGGTGAAGGATTTATGCACGCCGCTGTGGGCAATATCAAGACTGGCTTCCACTTCGTCTTCACGCCGGGTGATTTCTTTCGAGCCACTGCACCAGGGTAGAAACTCGGGATAGGCCGGTATATCGTCCACCAGGTTGTACATCTGTTCGGCGCTATACGGCACCAGAGCACTTTTGTGTATCGTCGTCATGAGTCGCGAAATCTTTATTACTTACTCAGATCACCTTGATCGCGCGCAGGAAAACAATAATGACGGCAATGGGGGTAATGTAGCGCACCAGAAAGTGCCAGATCTGGTAAGTCAAACCTTCGCCCATATTGAGTTCATCCACACTGGCATCCTCATGCATGATCCACACAGAAAAGATGGCAATAAGTAATCCACCGAGTGGCAACATGATATTGGCCGTCAGGTAGTCCAGCAAATCAAACAGGGTTTTATCCCGGAAGGTTTCAAACATATACAGCGGGGTGATATCCGACCAGATGTTGAAGGAAAACACGGTTATCAGGCCAAACAGCCAGCAGGCAATACCCATCACCACCGAGGCTTTCATCCGATCCATGTTGCGGTTTTCCACCAACCAGGCGACAGCCGGTTCGATCAGGGAAATGCTCGATGTCCAGGCCGCAAAGGTCAGTAGTATAAAGAACAGCGTGCCGAAAAAGACCCCACCCGGCATATGCCCGAACGCCAATGGCAGGGTCTGGAAGATCAGGCCCGGGCCAGAACCCGGTTCGAGCCCGTTGGCGAACACGATGGGAAAAATCACCATACCGGCCACCAGAGCAACCATCGTATCCGCACCGGCGATCAGGAACGTCGTTTTGGCAATGGAAGCATCCTGCGGCAAATAGGAACCGTACACCATGATCGCGCCCATCCCCAGACTCAGGGTGAAGAAGGCATGCCCCATGGCAATTAACACCGGATTCCAGCTCATTCTTTCCACGCCGAAATCATCGGTGTAATACAGCAAGGCATGAAAATCCGGCTTGAACAAAAACTCGATACCCGCCCCAAACGCCGCCGTGTTCATGGCATAACCCAGCAGGATAATCATTATGATAAACAGCGACGGCATCAGAAACTTCACCGCCTTTTCCAAACCGCCGGCTACACCGCGCGCCACAACTATCATGGTCATGACCATAAACAGGGTATGCCAGAACATCAGGCTTTCCGTATCAGCGAGGAAATTTCCAAAAATACTGCCAATCCCATCGGGTGTGGCGTTGGTAAAGGTGCCGGTCGCCGTACGAAACACATAGGCCAGTGCCCAGCCTGCAATGACACTGTAATAGGAGAGAATCAGAAAACCGGCAACGACACCGAGCCAGCCCAACCATTTCCAGTGCGGATTATGGCCGGCTTCAATGGCCAGGGTATGCATGGTGTTAATGGGGCTTTGTCGACCGCGGCGCCCCAGCATGATCTCGGCCATCATGATTGGTATGCCGATAATAGCGATACACAGCAAGTAAACCAGCACAAACGCGCCGCCGCCGTTTTCCCCAGTAATGTAAGGAAATTTCCAGATATTCCCCAGCCCTACCGCGGACCCGGTTGCCGCCAACACAAATGCCCAGCGTGAAGACCATTGCCCATGGATGGATTCGCGCATGCCCGCCATAACCTCTCGTCTACTTTATTGTTGTCGTGGTTTGTTGTTCTAAAAATATCGGCTCGCAGCACCGATTACTGACCTGCCAATTGTCAGGAATTTACCCATGCTTCTCAACTCCTAATGTCCAGAATTCAATAATTTAGCCCGTATCCGTTACTTGACAGGCCCGGTATAATCGCCGCCATGGCCAACGCAAAGACAAAAAAGCAGTCCGAGAGCAATACCATTGCACTCAATAAAAAATCCCGCCATGACTTCATTCTGGGGGAACGCTATGAAGCGGGCCTGGCGCTTGAAGGATGGGAAGTCAAAAGCCTGCGCGCCGGTCGCGTCCAGCTCCGGGACAGCTACGTGATTATAAAGGACGGCGAAGCCTGGTTGCTGGGGGCACTCATCACACCCTTACCCACGGCTTCCACCCATATCCAGCCCGATCCCCAGCGTACTCGGAAACTATTGCTACACCGGGAAGAGCTAAACAAGCTCATCGGTGCGGTGGAACGCAAGGGCTATGCCCTGATCCCGACTGCCATGTACTGGAAACGGGGCCGGGCCAAGCTGGAAGTCGCCCTGGCAAAAGGCAAACAGGCCCACGACAAGCGGGCCACCGAACGGGAACGAGACTGGAGCCGTGAGAAACAGCGCCTCCTCAAGGGGCGGTCCTGATTGCCAAGCTGGCGTCAAATAACACCGAAAACACCCAATCCGGCTATAACCCACACTGAACTTTCGGCTACAATCATAGTCATATGAACGACTTTGGGGGCGACCTGGCTTCGACGCGGGTTACGAAACCTGAGGTGCATGCCGAGGCGCAGATGACCTCGCTAATCCAGCTGCAAATCATATAGTTGCCAACGACGACAACTACGCACTCGCTGCTTAAAACCCAGTAGGGTGCCCTCTGACTGAAGCCGTGCTTGTGCGTTCAGGTTCCAGGGGTCATATCTCACAAGATCGCGCTGAAGTTTGTTCGGGGTGGAAGCGTTAAAACCTTACCGAAATCGCTGTCAGTCTTCCCTGCCCGTCGGGTAGCTGGCAGTTAAAACAATTGACGTGGATAAGCATGTAGAGCCAATGGCAGAGGATTTGCGGACGCGGGTTCGATTCCCGCCGCCTCCACCAACAAAAGAAAAAGGGTCACTTTAGGGTGGCCCTTTTGTATTTTATTGACCAATATTACATTTTGAAGATTAACTATTACCGTTG
>JGI2161J19892_1000033_pt1 | contig 11434 bp, 10 predicted proteins | sample DeeMarSeWOR38_10_FD_19892 | JGI IMG/M metagenome (IMG submission 19892) | reverse complement strand
CCTCGGGAAGTAGGTTGTTCGGTCCGGTTGCAGTGAGCGGGGCCGGNTATGCGGCCCCGCCTCTGTCTCCGACNGAAGCGCTTGCCCAGCATCCGCGTACTTTTTTCGCTAACTTGGAAAGTCGGTGCAGAAGCGATCTGCANCGTGTGGTGGAGACAGGAGAACGACATGGCAGCACCTACCGAAGGAAAGCGTGAAGGCAGCCTCGAGGCGCCCACCCGTCATCCGCTCGACTGGAAAGGCGCGTCTTTCTACGACGAGGATGCGCTGTTCAAGGAANTGGAACGGGTTTTCGACATCTGCCATGGGTGCCGTCGCTGCGTGAGCCTGTGTCAGTCATTCCCGACATTGTTCGACCTTGTTGATGAATCGCCGACGATGGAGGTCGACGGCGTCAAGAAGGATGATTATTGGCAGGTCGTAGATCACTGCTACCTCTGCGATCTGTGTTTCATGACCAAGTGCCCCTACGTGCCGCCACATGAGTGGAATCTCGATTTCCCGCACCTCATGCTGCGCGCCAAAGCGCTTAAGTTCCGCAAGGGCGACATCAAGACCCGCGACAGGATCCTTACCAGCACAGACACCGTCGGCAANTTGGCGAGTATTCCGGTTGTGGTGCAGGCCGTAAATGGTGCGAACCGGATTGGAGCATTCCGCAAGGTGCTCGATAGTACGCTAGGCGTTCACCCCGATGCTTTGTTGCCGAGGTATCACAGTCGCACCTATCGTAAGCGCCATGATCCGGCAGCGGCGACCGGTGATGCCATGCCGACGGTCGCGACCAAGGGTCGGGTAGCGGTGTTTGCCACCTGTTACGGCAACTATAACGAACCGCACGTCAATGAAGATCTGGTTGCGGTTTTCCGCCACAACGGAATTCCTGTGACGATTGCCGAAAAGGAACAGTGCTGCGGCATGCCCAAGCTCGAGTTGGGTGATCTTGAGGCGGTGGCCCGAGCGAAGGATGCCAATATCCCCTTGCTGGCACGGCTGGTGGACGATGGCTGGGATATTGTCGCGCCGGTTCCGTCCTGTGCCCTGATGTTCAAGCAGGAACTGCCGCTGATGTTTCCGGACGATCCGCAAGTCCAAAAGGTAAAGGACGCCATGTTCGATCCGTTTGAGTACCTCGCCCTGCGGCACAAGGAAGGGAAGCTCAGGACCGACTTCAAGCAATCACTCGGCAAGGTGGCCTACCACGTGCCTTGTCACCTGCGGGTCCAGAACATCGGTCTCAAGACCCGGGATCTCCTGCAGCTTGTGCCGGACACCAAGGTGGACACCATCGAGCGTTGCTCCGGGCATGATGGCACTTACGCGGTGAAGAGTGAATTCCACGAGGCTTCAATGAAGATTTGCCGGCCAGTGGTCGATCGGGTCAAGGCCAGCGAGTGCGATCACTACAGCAGCGACTGCCCGATGGCGGGCCACCAGATCGAGAATGGCTTGAAAGACGGCAAGGCGCCGGAGCATCCCATGACGCTGCTGCGCACGGCCTACGGAATTTGACGGAACATAATCTTGCTGGCCATGGAAACCATGCAGAAGCTTTCGCGCAACGATCTCATGTCTCTTGAGCAGTATGCCAAGGCGCGTAGCGATTTTCGCGCCAAGGTGATGGTGCACAAGCAGCACCGCAAGGTGCATGTTGGGCCGAATACGACTCTTTATTTCGAGGATCGCCTGACCATGCAGTATCAGATTCAGGAAATGCTGCGCGCCGAGCGAATCTTTGAGGAAGACGGCATCCAGGATGAGCTCGATGCCTACAATCCGCTGATTCCGGACGGCGCCAACTGGAAGGCGACCTTCATGCTCGAGTTTCCCGACGTCGACGAGCGGCGCGTGGCCCTGCAGAATCTGCGCGGCATCGAGAATGCTATGTGGGTCCGGGTGGCCGGCTTCGAAAAAGTGCATCCCATCGCCGACGAGGATCTCGCGCGCCAGGATGATACCAAGACCTCTTCCGTGCACTTCTTNCGCTTCGAGCTGANCCCCGGGATGGTGAGGGCAGTCAAGCAGGGTGCCGCCATCGCAATGGGATCCGATCATCCCGCCTANCAGCACAGTATCGATCCGGTGCCGCCAGCAGTGCGCGATTCCCTCGCCGCCGATCTCGGTTGATCGCCACAGCGCCTCGTCGGCCGCGGCGATCTCCGGTATACTCCGCGCGCGTGATGTACCCGCGATGCGCTGACAGATGACGAATCCTGGAAAACGGCGGTCGGCCGCGACCGTTGTTCTCGTACTGTTTTTCCTCCTCCTAGTCGGTGCCTGCTCCGGCATGACCCCGCCTCCCGCGCCGGCCGATACCGTTGCCGAGCACGAGTGGAAGGAGGACGCGCTCAGCCTGCCCGCCTTCCCGCAGGACGCCGATCTGCTCCCGATGACCTTGTCCAAGGCCGTGCCTGCGAGAATCCTTATTGATGGCAAGTCGATTTCCGTCGGAAAGGATGGAGTGGTCCGATACACCGTTGCCGTCGAAGGTAGTGGTGGCGTGCGAAATTTCTTCTTCGAAGGCATTCGTTGCGACACAGGTGAGTTCAAGCGATTCGCCTATGGCACCGCGGAGCAGAAGTTTGCGCCGTTTCAGAGTCCCGAATGGGAAAAGATCCGCAACTTCGGACTTGGCGCGTTCCGGTATGAGGCGTATCGCCAATATTTTTGTGACATTGGTCGAGTGACGCGGAAACCGGCAGAGATCGTGCGCGAGATTCGATATCCTCAGACGGTAAACGAGTAAAGAGCACGCGGATCGATCCATGGCCAACACCTACGACGCCTCTGCCATTGAAGTTCTGACCGGTCTGGAGCCCGTGCGCAAGCGCCCGGGTATGTATACCTCGACCGACCGGCCCAACCACCTGGCCCAGGAAGTTGTCGATAACTCGGTTGATGAGGCCATCGCGGGCCACGCGACCCGTATCGACGTGGTGCTGTACAAGGATGGGTCATTGTCCGTGACCGATAACGGTCGTGGAATGCCAGTGGACAGGCACAAGGGCGAGGGTGTGTCGGGCGTTGAGGTGATCCTCACGCGCCTGCATGCCGGTGGAAAGTTCTCCAACAAGAACTACAGCTTCTCCGGTGGTCTGCACGGAGTCGGGGTGTCCGTGGTGAACGCCCTGTCGCGCAAACTTGAGGTGTATGTGCGCCGCGGCGGCAAGGAGTACCGCATGAGCTTTGCCGACGGGCAGAAGACATCGGAGCTGAAGCCACGTGGCGCGGCCAAGGGCACCGGGACCACGGTTCATTTCTGGCCAGACGAGAAATTCTTCGACTCCCCAAAGTTCAACGTTCCGAGACTCAAGCACGTCTTGCGGGCCAAGGCGGTGCTGTGTCCGGGACTCAAGATCAACTTCCAGGACGAGTCCGACAAGAAAAATGACGAACAGTGGTATTACGAGGACGGTCTCAAGGACTATCTGCTTACAGAACTTGGCAAGATAGAGCTGATCCCGGAGGAGCCGTTCGTCGGGCAGTTCAAGAGCGATGAGGGCGAGGTCAACTGGGCGATCGTGTGGGCGCCAGACGCGGACCCGCAAATTCTGGAGAGCTATGTCAACTTGATTCCAACTTCGCAGGACGGCACGCACGTCAATGGTTTTCGCCAGGGCCTGACGGATGCGCTGCGGGATTTCTGCGAGTTTCGCAATCTCTTGCCCCGCGGCGTGAAGCTCGCACCCGAGGACGTCTGGGGTAGCACAAGCTATGTCTTGTCGGTGAAGCTGCGTGATCCACAGTTCTCCGGGCAGACCAAGGAGCGGCTCACCTCACGCGATGCGGCAACGCTGGTCGGCGGGGTGACGAAGGACGCTTTTGCCGTGTGGCTGGCCCAGCACGTGGTGGACGCCGAGCGTATCGCGAACATCGCCATCGAATCCGCGCAGGAGCGGATGCGCGTTGCAAAGCGTGTGGAGCGCAAGAAAGTGGGCACCGGTCCGGCGCTACCTGGCAAGCTCGCCGACTGCCTCTCCACCGATCTCGGCATGACGGAATTGTTCCTGGTCGAAGGCGATTCTGCCGGCGGTTCCGCCAAGCAGGCGCGCAACAAGGAATTCCAGGCCATCATGCCTCTGCGCGGCAAGATTCTGAATACTTGGGAAGTCGATCCGGCCCATGTGCTGGGCTCCCAGGAGGTACACGACATCGCGGTGGCGTTGGGTGTTGATCCGGGTACCGCGAAGCTCGATGGACTGCGATATGGAAAGGTTTGCATCCTGGCAGACGCCGACTCCGACGGCGCGCACATTGCGACGTTGTTGTGCGCGTTGTTTGTGAAGCATTTCAAGACACTGGTCGCGGCCGGCCATGTGTATGTCGCGATGCCACCACTCTTCCGCATTGACGTGGGGCAGCAGGTTCATTACGCGCTCGATGAGGAAGAAAAGAAGGCGACGCTCGAGCGAATCCAGAAAGAGAACCCGCGTGCCAGGCCCACAATCACCCGTTTCAAGGGTCTCGGCGAAATGAATCCGCTTCAACTTCGCGAGACCGTCATGGATCCCAACACCCGGCGGCTGGTGCAGCTCGAGGTGAGGACCGGCGACAACACCAACCGCGTGATGGACATGATGCTCGCCAAGAAGCGCGCCGCCGACCGCAAGGACTGGCTCGAGAAGAACGGCAACAAGGCGGAAGTCGCGTAAAGCACCGCAGCCATGGCGAGAAAATCAGGCAGCAAGGGCAAACGTTCGGTACGCGCGAAACATTTGCGCGGCAAGGGCAAGGCAGTCGAAGCGCGGCCACGCGCCGTCAGTATCGAGCGCCTGCCGCTCGCAACCTTCACGGAGAAGGCATACCTCGATTACTCCATGTACGTGGTGCTGGACCGGGCGTTGCCGAACGTGGCTGACGGTCTTAAGCCCGTGCAGCGACGCATCATCTACGCGATGTCGGAGCTGGGGCTCTCGGCCGCCGCCAAGTACAAGAAATCGGCGCGAACGGTCGGCGACGTGCTCGGCAAGTTCCATCCGCACGGGGATAGCGCCTGTTATGAGGCCATGGTGCTGATGGCCCAGCCGTTCAGCTATCGCTATCCGCTGGTAGACGGGCAGGGCAACTGGGGCTCGCCGGACGATCCGAAGTCGTTCGCGGCCATGCGCTACACCGAATCGCGTCTCACGCCCTTCGCACAAGTGCTGTTGTCGGAGCTCGAACAGGGTACGGTGCAATGGGTTCCAAACTTTGACGGCACCCTTGAGGAGCCGAAGATCATGCCGGCGCGCCTGCCGCATGTGTTGTTGAATGGGACGACCGGTATCGCGGTTGGCATGGCCACCGATATCCCGCCACACAACGTGCGCGAGGTGGCGGCGGCCTGCGTTCGGCTGCTGGAGAAGCCGGACTCGACCACCGGCGAGCTGATGAAGCACATCCGGGGGCCGGACTACCCGACCGAGGCCGAGATCATCACTCCGAAGGGCGAGATTCGGTCCATGTACAACAGTGGCACGGGAAGCATCCGCGCGCGGGCGCGCTGGAATCGCGAGGATGGCGACATTGTCATTACTGCGCTGCCACACCAGGTATCGCCGGCCAAGGTGTTGGAGCAGATCGCCCAGCAGATGCAGCAGAAGAAGCTGCCGATGGTCGAGGACCTGCGCGATGAGTCCGATCACGAGAACCCCATCCGGCTCGTGATCGTGCCGCGTTCGGGGCGTATCGACCCGAAGGAGCTGATGGATCACCTGTTCGCAACCACCGATCTCGAGCGCTCCTACCGTGTGAATCTGAACGTGATCGCGCTCGATGGGCGCCCGCGTGTATTTGGTCTGAAGGAGCTGCTCGGCGAGTGGCTCAAGTTCCGCATGGTCACCGTGCGCCGGCGCCTGCAGCATCGACTGGACAAGGTGCTGGCGCGCTTGCATATCCTTGACGGCCTGCTCATCGCCTATCTCAATCTCGACGAAGTGATTCGCATTATCCGCCGTGAGGATGAGCCGAAGCCGGTCTTGATGAAGCGCTTCAAGCTTACTGAGATCCAGGCTGAGGCCATTCTCGAGACCAAGCTGCGGCATCTCGCCAAGCTCGAGGAAATGAAGATCAAGGGCGAGCAGAAGGAGCTTGCCAAGGAACGCGCGGAACTCGAGAGTATTTTGAAAAGCGCGATCAAACTGAAGCAAAAGGTACGCGACGAGATCATCGCCGATGCCGAGGAGTTCGGCGATGCCCGTCGCTCGCCGCTGGTGGAGCGCGAGGCTGCCAAGGCGATTGACGTTACCCAGCTGCTGCCGACCGAGCCGATCACCGTGGTGTTGTCGGAGAAGGGTTGGGTGCGCGCCGCCAAGGGTCACGAGGTCGACGCCCGCGCGCTCGAGTACAAGACCGGTGACCGGTTTCTACAGGCGGCGCGCGGCAAGAGCAACCAGTTCGCGGTGTTCCTCGATTCCACCGGCCGTTCCTACACACTGCCGGCACACAAGCTGCCGTCCGCACGCGGCCATGGTGAACCGCTGGCGTCGAGCCTCAATCCGCCACCCGGTGCCAGCTGGGCGGGTGTGATGATGGGGACGCCGGAAGATCTGTACTTGCTTGCCTCGGACGCCGGCTATGGTTTTGTGTGCAAGCTTGGCGATCTCATTACGGATCGTCGTGCCGGCAAGGCCATGCTCAAGGTGCCGAAGGGCGCGAAGGCGCTGCCGCCGCAGCGGATCTCTGACATCAAGGAAGACTGGTTGGCGGCCGTCACCATCAAGGGAAACGTGCTGGTCTGCGCGGTCGGTGACCTTCCGTCGATGGACAAGGGCAAGGGAGAGAAGATTCTCTCCATTCCTGGTGCGCGAGCCGCCAAGCGCGAGGAGTATCTTGCCGGTATCGCGGTCTTCCGCGAGGGGCAGGGGCTCTTGCTGCGCACTGGCAAGGGCGAACTGAAGCTTAGGCCGGGGCAGGAGATCGACCGCTATGTTTCCGAGAAGGGTTTGCGTGGTTCGAAGCTTCCAAAGGATCATCAGGAAGTGAAAGAGATCGAAACCATCGACAAGTAGCGATCGGCTGCGCTCAACAGCATTTTTCAACTCTGCGGGAGGCGCCATGTCCCAAATTCCGACCGCCGATCTCGCGGGCCTGATCTGGTTTGTCCCAAATTCCGCCCGCCGATCTCGCGGGCCTGATCTGGTTTCTGATTCTCTGGATCGGCTACACCCAATACGCCGATCGATATGCGAGGCGTGAACGCTCGCTGCGCGCCGTCATGCACGCCCATCGGCTGCAGTGGATGCGCTGCATGCTGACGCGCGAGAACCGCATGGTCGATGCCGGCATCGTCGGTAATCTGCAACAGAGCGTGTCGTTCTTCGCCTCGGCCACCCTGCTGATCCTCGCCGGACTCATGACCCTGCTTGGGGCGAGCGAGAAGGCGATCGTGCTCATTCATGAACTCTCGTTCGCGAGCCAGCCCACCCTTTTGCTCTGGGAACTGAAGTTGCTCGTGCTCGTCGTGATGTTCGTGCATGCGTTCTTTAAGTTCACCTGGGCGCTGCGCCAGTTCAACTACTGTTCGGTGCTGATTGGTGCTGCGCCCCGGCCGCCGGACGAGGAAAACGCAGACGCCTACGCGGTACGGGCCGCAGAGGTGAGCACCCGCGCCTCCAAGGACTTCAACCAGGGCTTGCGGGCGTATTACCTGAGCCTCGCAGCGCTTGGCTGGTTCGTCAGCGCGTGGGTCCTTTATGTTCGCGACGACGCTTGTAATCGGCGTGTTGTACTGGCGCGAGTATCATTCCGCAGCACTGCGCACGCTGGAACGCGAGCCGAGCTAGGCTGGGCATGGCCGCCCGGCGGTAGCAGGACCGACGTGTAGAATACGTGTCATGCGCATCGCTGCGATCATCGAGTATGACGGCTCGGGTTTCTCGGGCTGGCAGCGTCAAACTGATGCGCGCTCCGTGCAGCAATGCGTGGAGGAGGCGCTGTCGCGGATCGCCGATCATGCCGTGGCGGTGACAGTGGCCGGGCGCACGGACGCCGGTGTGCACGCGTGCGCACAGGTTGTACATTTCGATACCGACGTACTGCGCAGCAATTATGCCTGGGTGCGCGGCACCAACTCCAATCTGCCGGCCGATGTCGCGCTGCTGTGGGCGGGTGAGGTCGAGAGCAGCTTTCACGCCCGCTACTCAGCTACCGCGCGAGAGTACCGATATGTGGTCGTAAATCGTCCCGTACGTCCGACCTATCTGGCCCGACGCGTGACGCATGAATATCGGCCGCTAGACGTGAAGCGCATGCAGTCAGCCTCGGGCTTTCTTATCGGCGCGCACGACTTCTCGGCGTTTCGCGCGGCCGAGTGTCAGGCCAAGAGCCCAGTGCGCGAACTGCGCGCGCTGCAAATAGCGCGCACAGGCGACTTCGTGACCATCACGGTGCGTGCCAATGCCTTCTTGCATCACATGGTGCGCAATCTTGCTGGCGTCTTGATGGACATCGGCTCCGGAGAGCGAGAGCCGCAATGGGCAAGAGAGGTGCTGGAGGCACGTGACCGCAAGCTGGGCGGCATCACGGCGCCACCGGATGGCCTGTACCTCACGGCGGTCGATTACCCCGAAACTTACCGCATTCCCCGCGCGAAGGCGCCCTTGCCGCCACTGGCGTGATACTTGGGCGCCTGCCTTACGCGGCGTAACCCCAGACCGCGTAAAGCGGGTCGGCGTCCGGAAACTGCCCAGTATATTTGTCGTCAGCCGGACGCGGCCAGCCGCGCGCCGACTCGGTCGCTAGTTCGGCGAATCCGCCGGCACGACGAAAGTATTCCAGCACGAGACCCGTGCGCTCGAACGGATGTAACGCGGGCCAGAGCTGGATCACCTTGGGCGGGAACCAGCGTTCCGAAAACGTCAATACGAACGGCGCGCCGGCTCTTAGGACACGTCGCACTTCCTGCAGTACTTCAAGTGGTCTCACCAGGTACTCTACCGAGGCGGTGCAGATCGCGGCATCGAACTGCGTATCGGCATAGGGCAGAGATGGGCTCTCGTTCAAGTCATGTACCGTGCGCACGGAGAGTCGCGAATTCCTGTTCAACTCATCGGCATTCAGCCCAAGACCAGTGACTTCCACATCGAGCCCTTCGGGGAGGTGCGACACCCAGCTCGACATCAGATCCAGTACGCGCATGCCCGGCTTGAGGTGGCGGCCATAGAGTGCGCTGATCTGGCTGCGTACGAGGCTGTCGAGGTGCTGAACCAGTCGCGGCTGGTAGTAGAACAGCTTGTCGGCACGCTCATCGATGCGCATGAATGGATCGTCCGACTCGAAATCAGTTGCGACGTCCGGATGCGGCGCCTGCATGCCAGGGCCATTGCCGGTGAGCTCTAGCGGAACATCCTGGCTGCGACCGCCGGTGTCGGCGGTGGTGCCAAGAGGTTGCACAATCTGCGCTTCGACCAGCAACGCGAAGCGCGCCAACGGGTGATTGAGATCGATGTAGGCACGACCGTCGCGCTCCCGGAGATAGCGGAACGGGCGGCGATCGCCGCTAAACACATCGGATAGTTGTTCGATCATGCCGCGCGGATAGAAGCGTCCCGCGCGCGGAGTGAGGCTCTCGCCGGTGCGCAGCTGCAACTTGATCTGTTGCGGCCGCACGCGCTGAATCTGTTCAGCGCTCCATGGCGCAACCAGTTCGCCGGGCGCGATTGACTCACTGACGGCGACGCCAGGCTCGGCTGCGGCGAGCCGGTCAGCGAGCGAGCCCGGGAAGAAGTCACGCCAGAAGTTCAGNCTCTCGAAGTAGCGTCGCTCNNCATGGCGCGCACCAGCGCTTGTCCAACGAAGNGCGAATTCGACAGCGGCAAGTTTGGAAACTGGCATGGGGGCATCAATGGGCACAGCAGCCTGCTGCGATCAACGGGTTGCCGTCGCTGGATTATTTTTGCGCATCTCCAGTGAGGGGCACAAAGCGCACCGCCAGTACCTTTTGGGTGGTGACTCGGTCGGTTTCGTCCTTGGTCGCCAATACCAGCTGTTGCTGGCCGAACGGGTTGCCCACCGGAATCGCCATCCGTCCATTGGGTTTCAGCTGCTCCAGCAGTCGCGGCGGGATGTGATTGGTTGCCGCAGTCACGATAATGGCATCGTACGGGGCATGCTCAGCCCAGCCGTGATACCCGTCACCAATGCGCGCATAAACCTTGTGATAGCCGAGCCGGGCAAGACGCTTACGCGCCGTTTCGCCGAGCGCCGGGATAATTTCGATCGTGAAGACTTCAACGCCAAGTTCCGCGAGGATCGCGGCCTGATAGCCCGATCCGGTTCCCACCTCCAGGACGCGTTGGCCGGCTCGGGGGGAAAGCAACTCGGTCATGAGGGCGACCACGGTCGGCTGGGAAATGGTTTGGCCGTAACCGATCGGTAGTGGCCGGTTCTGGTAGGCGTCGGTTCGCATCGGCGCAGCGACAAACTCGTGGCGCGGCACCCTCCCTATCGCGCGGAGAATCTGGCCTCGCAGCTCGTTTTCTCCTGGCCCTGGGCGGATACGGTCGAGATCATGTCCCACCTCAGCGACGAGGGCGGCACGTGCGGCACTAAATGGTGCGTCGGCGGCGTCGGCGGCCCAGAGCGAGCTGGCGCCTGACAAGAGCACGAGCGACAGCAGCGCGGCTCCGACGTAGCGGCCCGCAATACGCTGGCAAGAGATTTCATACAGGCTGCACATCATTTCCGTCCGATACGGACATGATACGCCCCGCATCAGGGGGATCAGAAGTCCTTATCGAGTAACGGAATAACAGGTGCGCCCGCCCCGACGCCACGCTCGCGCAGGGCCTGGTCACGCTGCGCGATGAGCAGTGTGGTCTGGATGGTCTTCAGCAGTTCGGCTTTGTTGATTGGCTTGGAGAGGAAGCCCTTGGCACCGATGCGCGTTCCCCAAATGCGATCGGAAGGCTGGTCGTTGCCACTTACGATGATGATCGGCGTGTAGCGCGTATCGGGTTTGGCACGAATGGCGCGGGTCGCCTCGAAGCCGTTCATGCGCGGCATCACGATGTCCATGAGGATGAGATCGGGGCGGTAGCGCTCGGCCATGTCGACCGCCTGCGCGCCGTCGAACGCCGCGACCGTCAGGTAACCGGCCGATTCCAGTATGCGCTGCAGCGCGATGTTCACGGTGCGAGAATCGTCTACCACGAGGACGGCCGTCTGATGGGACGGTTCGGCCGACCCGGAAGGCATGTCCTTTTGGCCCAACATGCGGGCAAGGAAGTGCTTGCGCGCGTCGTGATTCACAGCGTCTCCTTCTCGGGTGGAAGGCAGGGAATGGTCCCTATCGCACGCGCGAAGCATACCATGCTGCATCGGGCGACCGTTCCCGCGGGGCCTGCTGCGCCTGCCCGATCTGCACAAGATTCGGCACAAGGGCGCTGTTTCGACTCCCAGTATGGCTGAGGGCATGCGGACATCGAGCTCTGCCCGGATAGCCGGATGTTGCGGG
>JGI2161J19892_1000032_pt1 | contig 11452 bp, 10 predicted proteins | sample DeeMarSeWOR38_10_FD_19892 | JGI IMG/M metagenome (IMG submission 19892) | reverse complement strand
TAAGCACAGCGATAAACAATAACGGGGCGATATGCCCCGTTATGTTTTTTTACAGTAGTTGGAAAAACCCGCCGGTAACCAGCAGCAGCAGCGCTATCGCCAGAACATAGACCAGGATCGCAACACCGCGGTTAATGTCACGTAAGGCGGTACCCAGCCATAACAGCAATACGCCCACGACGAGCAGGATGACCAGCATCATGACGGCTTGGTTTTGCCTCTGTGATGCTCGGCCAGGTACAGCCAGGTTTCGATGACCGTGTCCGGGTTAAGCGAAACACTGTTGATTCCCTGCTCCATTAACCAGAAGGCGAGATCAGGATGATCCGAGGGTCCCTGACCGCAAATACCGACATACTTGTTTTGCAGGCGGCAGGCCTTGATGGCCATGCTCAGCAAGGACTTCACCGCGTCATTGCGTTCATCGAACAAATCCGCCACCAGGCCCGAGTCTCGATCCAGGCCCAGGGTCAGTTGGGTAAGGTCGTTGGAGCCGATAGAGAAGCCATCGAAATAACGCAGAAACTTGTCCGCCAGCAGGGCATTGGAGGGAATCTCGCACATCATGATGATCTTGAGATTATTCACGCCACGCCGTAGGTCGTTCTCCTCCAGCAAGCCGATCACATTTTGGGCTTCCTCCACGGTACGCACGAAAGGAATCATGATGGCCACATTGGTGAGCCCCATCTCATCACGCACCTTCTTGAGGGCAAAGCATTCCAGCTCAAAACAGTCCTCAAAGTCGGGGGAGATATAACGTGAGGCACCGCGGAAACCCAGCATGGGGTTTTCTTCCTGTGGCTCATAGGCTTCACCTCCAACCAGGTTACGATACTCGTTGGATTTAAAATCGGACATGCGCACGATCACCGGTTTGGGCCAGAACGCCGCGGCGATAGTGGCGATACCTTCAGTGAGTTTTTCAATGAAGAAACTCACCGGATCCGCATAGCCTGCCATCATTTGCTGAATTTGCTGCTGGATTTCTTCCGGTTGGCGTTTGTACTGTAACAAGGCCTTGGGATGAACCCCGATGGTGCGATTGATGATGAATTCCAGACGTGCCAGGCCGACGCCGTGATTGGGCAGGAACTGAAATTCAAAAGCTCGATCCGGCGTGCCGATATTCATCATGATCTGGAAAGGCAGTTCGGGCATGGAGGCGAGGTTGATTTCGCGAATGTTAAATGCCCGTTGACCTTCGTAGATATAACCGATTTCCCCTTCGGCACAAGATACGGTCACGGCCTGGCCGTCCTGTATTTGATCAGTGGCATCCGCGCAGCCGACCACAGCGGGAACTCCCAGTTCACGGGCAATAATCGCTGCATGACAGGTCCGGCCACCGCGATTGGTTACGATGGCGGCGGCACGTTTCATGATCGGTTCCCAGTCCGGGTCGGTCATATCCGTTACCAGCACATCGCCTGCTTGAATATGTTCCATCTCATTGATGTTATGAATGACCTTGGCTATGCCGCTGCCAATGCGCTGGCCAATGCTACGGCCGGTGACCAACACCGGGCCACGTTCCTGTAACTCATAACGCTGCAGCACATTACCCTTGGCCTGGCTTTTTACCGTTTCCGGTCGGGCCTGGACAATATACAGTCCACCGTCGATACCATCCTTGGCCCACTCGATATCCATGGGGCGCTGATAGTGTTGTTCGATGATCACCGCCTGCTTGGCCAGTTCGATCACATCTTCATCACTCAGGCTGAAGCGCTGTTGCTCTTCCTTTGAAACCGGCTCGATTCGTGTCGAGGTGGTGTGGCCATGCTCATCGGTAAAGAGCATCTTGTTTTGTTTGCTGCCCAGAATACGTCGCAGGATCGGATAGTGACCTTGGTTGAGCATTGGTTTATGCACATAATATTCATCAGGGTTAATGGCGCCCTGTACAACCATCTCACCCAGGCCATAACTTGAGGTGATAAACACCACGTCTTCAAAGCCTGACTCGGTATCGAGGGTGAACATGACGCCACTGCTGGCATGGTTGCTGCGCACCATTTTTTGAATTCCGGCAGACAAGGCAACCTGGCTATGATCAAAATCATGATGTACCCGATAGGCAATTGCGCGATCGTTATATAACGAGGCGAACACGGCGTGGATCGCGGCTTGAATATTTTCAAAACCTTTGATGTTCAAGTAGGTTTCCTGTTGGCCGGCGAAGGAGGCATCAGGCAAGTCCTCGGCAGTGGCGGAGGAACGCACGGCAAAGGAGGCGTCAGTACCGTAGTTTTCGATCAGGCTGTCATAGGCCTGTTGCAGTGCTTTTACCAGTGAGGGTGAAAAAGGGGTAGAGAGGATCCAGTGGCGAATTTCTTCACCGGCCTTTGCCAGACCAACCACATCATTGATATCAAGGTTCGCCAATCGTTGTGTAATACGCTCACTCAGATTATCCGTGGCAAGAAATTCCCAGTAAGCATCGGCGGTAGTGGCGAAGCCGCCCGGCACGTTTACGCCAGCAGAGGTGAGATTACCGATCATTTCACCCAGCGAGGCATTTTTACCACCAACCTGGCCGAGATCCGCCATACCAATTTTGTCAAGCCAAAGTGTATAATCGCTCAAGGTACTATCCTTAAATTAACAACGGCGCTATTGCGTTTACATGAAAGTGTAGTGATCAAAACCCATCCATGGCAAATAATAAACGTACGGTTTTTTTCGTTTCCGATAGCACAGGCATTACGGCCGAGACATTCGGTCACAGCCTGTTGAGCCAGTTTGAAACGATCCAGTTCGAAAACATTGTCTTACGTTATATCGATGATCTGCCAAAGGCAGAACAGGCTTGTCGACAGATTGAGGAAGTGGCAAAAATCGAGGGTCAGCCGCCACTGGTATTCAGTACTCTGGTTGAACCCAAATTACGACATATCATCGCAAGTAGCAGTGGCCTGTGGTTCGATATCTTTGAAGCCTTTATCGCACCATTGCAGTCAGCTTTACATGAGACCCCGCCGCCGATGGCGGGCCGCAGTCATGGCGTAGGGGATCTAAAGCATTACTCCGCCCGCATTGATGCGGTCAATTTCGCTATTCAGAACGATGACGGGGTTTCTACCCGGCATTATAACGAGGCGGATATTGTCCTGCTTGGTGTGTCGCGCACCGGCAAGACGCCGACCTGCTTATATCTGGCCCTCCATTACGGAGTACATGCCGCCAATTTTCCACTGACCGAGGAAGAATTGCTACAAACCCAGTTACCGCCCGAACTCAAACCGTACCAGGACAAACTGTTTGGTTTGACCATTAGTGCTGAACGGCTACATCGCATTCGGAGTGAACGCCGACCAGACAGTCGCTATGCTTCTTTGCCGCAGTGTCGGCTGGAGCTCAATCAGGCCGAAGACCTATTCCAGGCATCCCATATTCCGGTCATTAACACCACCACCATGTCGGTGGAAGAAATTGCCACCACAATCATGACGCGCGCCCGTCTCGGCGCCAATAGCAAACGGGCTTGAAATTCGCGCTACAGAACCCTATCTCCCCAGAAATTTTTCTGACTTTTTAGCAAAACGAGGAGCACCGATACCATGAGCGTTGATACGCATAAGGAAACTCTGTCTTTTCAGACCGAGGTAAAGCAGCTGCTGAACCTGATGATTCATTCGCTGTACTCCAACAAGGAGATCTTTCTGCGTGAATTGATATCCAATGCCTCGGACGCCAGTGACAAGTTGCGGTTTGAGGCCTTGAGCGATGAGGCCCTGTACGAAGATGACAGCAACCTGAACATCCTGCTCGAAGTCGACAAAGATGCCGGTACCATCACCATCACTGATAAAGGCGTTGGCATGAGTCGCCAGGAAGTGATGGACAATATTGGTACCATCGCCCATTCCGGAACGCGTAAATTTCTCGATACCCTGACCGGTGACCAGGCCAAGGATGCCCATCTGATCGGCCAGTTCGGGGTCGGATTCTATTCTGCCTTTATCGTTGCCGATAAGGTGACGCTCGAAACCCGTCGCGCCGGCCTGAGTGCCGAACACGGGGTGCGCTGGACCTCTACCGGTGAGGGCGAATACGAAATCGAAAATATCGCACGAATCACACGTGGTACCAGCATAACTCTGCATCTGCGCGATGGTGAGGATGAGTTTCTGGAACCTTATCGCTTGCGCGCCATCGTCAACCGTTACTCGGATCATATTTCCCTTCCCATTATGATGTACAAGCAGGATGACAAGGGAGAACCGACGCAGGAAACTGAAACGATCAATAAGGCTTCTGCCCTGTGGGTCAGACCTAAATCCGAAATCAGTGATGAGGAATACAAGGAATTCTACAAGCACGTGGCGCATGATTTTGATGAGCCGGCGGGCTGGTTGCATAACAAGGTTGAAGGCACCCAGTCCTACACCAGCCTATTCTATATTCCCAAGCAGGCACCATTCGATTTATTTGATCGTGAACGTCGCTATGGCGTCAAGTTGTATGTTAAACGGGTTTTTATTATGGATGATGCCGAGCAGCTGATGCCGGGTTATTTGCGCTTTATTCGCGGCGTCGTTGATTCGGACGATTTACCGCTGAATATCTCGCGCGAAATCCTGCAGCGTAACAAGCAAATTGATACCATTCGTAATGGCTCGGTAAAAAAAGTACTCGGCTATCTGGAGAACGTGGCAAAGAACGAGCCGGAAAAGTATGCGGCTTTCTGGGATACTTTTGGCAATGTACTCAAGGAAGGACCTGCGGAAGATTTCACCAACCGCGAAAAGGTAGCCAAATTGCTTCGCTTTGCCTCGACGCATACTGACAGTAATGCCCAAACCGTCGCGTTTGATGATTATGTGGGCCGCATGAAGCCGGAGCAGGAAAAGATTTATTACATTACCGCGGAAAGCTATGTCGCTGCCAAGAACAGCCCGCATCTCGAGCTGTTCAAGAAAAAAGGCATCGAGGTATTGCTGATGTCGGATCGGGTGGATGAATGGTTAATGTCCCATCTGACAGAGTATGACGGTAAACCGTTGGTCTCCGTTGCCAAGGGTGAACTGGATCTGGGCAAACTGGAAGACAAGGAAGAACAGCAGAAGCTCAAGGACGCAGAAAAGTCCTACAAGGATTTACTCAAACGCATGCAAGACACCCTGGGTGACAAAGTCAAGGAAGTACGGATCTCGCATCGTCTTACCGACTCACCGTCGTGTCTGGTCGTCGAACAGCATGACATGGCAGTCAGTATGCAGAAGATCCTCAAACAGGCGGGCCACCAGTTACCGGAGATTCAACCTGTGCTGGAAGTGAATCCCGATCATCCATTGGTGAAACGCCTCAACGAAGAGACCGATACCAAGCGGTTTGAAGACTGGACGCGTATTCTGTTTGACCAGGCCATGCTCAGTGAAGCTGGACAATTGGATGATCCGGCGGCATTCGTTAGTCGGATGAATGAACTGCTGTTGTTGTTGACCCTGGAAGGGAAGTGACATCAATAGCACATGAGTATTAGCAGTGAAAAAAAGCGGCCGGACGGCCGCTTTTTTCTGTTTGCGCATAAAAAAGGGACAAGGTATATGCTTTGTCCCCAGCTTGCAGCTGGTGCTGCAGGGTACGGCGGAATTACCGTACGGAGAGATCAATCATTGTGGTACTTATTTCACCGTGGTGAGTCCTAGATTGGACCAGTTCTGCATGCCACCGCGATACCATTTGATCTTGTCGGCCGGATAACCGAAGCGCAGCAGGGTGCGGATGATTCGGCGACCGGCCACACCATATGTCATTACAGAACAACACCAGGGTTTTGGCATCGCGATAATCAAACAGGCCTTCCTGTTCCTTGACGCCGAACTTGGTGGTCAAGATTTCTGCGATGTCGATCGGGCTGGCGCCTTTCTGCGGAGCCAGTTTGGTCCAGGGAATATTTACTGATCCCGGGATTGTGCCCTTGGCAACCCAATCCGGGGTGCGTGAGTCAACAACCAAAATGTTCTTGTCACCCTTGGTCATCTTGTCGAGATAAGCCAGGACTTCGACTTCACCAAGGGTTTCCACGCCGGATGCCAGTTGCATCGGATTGATATAGAAAGGTGGACATTTACGCGAGGTTTTGGCGAAATCCGGATTGACAGAGGCTTTCTGGTTTTGATCACGCATGATGGTGACTTTCTTGCCATTATGCATGACATCGACGCCGGCTAAATCAGGGGTAATTATAATATAAAACAATGACTTATAGATTTGAGGGATGAAAAAATGACAGATATGACATACCAGGCTGACAGGCATGTGACAGGCCCATGAAACATTATTCTGACGTGGCATTGCTGAATGCTGCCCACCCTGTCGTTTTTTGCAACTGCCTATGACGGATTTTCTGGTTGTTATTGTGCTGCTGGCGTTGCTGGGCTTCTGGTGGGACAGCCTCGGCGCACGGCAGGCCGCGCGGTTGGCGGGTCGCCGGGTTTGTGAACGTGAGGGAGTGCAGTTTCTGGATGATACCGTGGCGATCAGCCGACTTCGTCTGCAACGCGACAGCCGCGGACGTATGGCGTTTTACCGCGAGTACCGGTTTGAATACAGCTTGAGCGGAGAAGATCGGCAGCGCGGTAGCGTGAATCTATTGGGGAAGCAGGTATTAGGAGTTGAATTGGGGTGGCAGGAATTCTGATAAAGTCTGGCAAGTGCAAGCAGAGCACTTGCCAGACTTATGGGAGATTGGGCACTACGCTGCCTGATGCACGCCCTGTTGTTGCCGACGACGCTGATGAATATCTTCCAGGGAGACGGTATCCAGGTGGTTATAGACGATTTGTGAAAGCTGGCCCCATAGCTGGTGGGTTTCGTCATCCGGCAAACTGCTGGCTTTTTCACTTGGATGATCGATCGCGTCGACAATATCGCCAACGGTGATCTCGCTAAAGGGCTTGTTAAGCACGTAACCGCCACCTGGGCCGCGTACACTTTTCACCAGGCCGTGTTTGCGTAATTGGGCGAAGATNTGTTCGAGATAGGAGATGGAAATATCCTGCAAACGGGCCAGATACGCCAGAGTCACCGGACGATTCGGATTGATACTCAACTCCAGCATGGCCTTGGCGGCATAATCAGCACGAGAAGACAGTTTCATGGTTCTTATCCTTTGACATGACAGCTATTATGGTTATTCCTAACCCTAGGTTTTATCCCATAGTTTTACAATGTGTATTTTGTAAACAATTGTAAAATCGATCACAGTCTTGTAATGCCTTGATCGAATTGGTGTTTCCGAATAAGCGAGAGGTTATTTAGCCATTGCCAGATTGGAAAAATCCCGCCGATTATGACTTCACCAGAGAGCTGGCTGTGGAAGAGTGGGCCTGGCAGTTTCTACGACGCAATCCTGACTACCATACGGATTGGCAATGGTTTCATGCTACCTGGACAGTACTCGAGGCCCACTATGGGCAGCCGCCGCAGCGGGATTTCCACCGTTGGCAAAAGGATCCCCGTGCTTATCGCCAGACAGTCAACGAACAGGGTGAAGCGGAGTCCCTGTTGATTGAATGCTGGATGGGCCAAAAATGGGGCTTCTACAAGTTTCCGATTGATCCCGCCGTGGAGCGGCCTGAGCTCGGGACTGAACTGTTGTGGCGGGAAGTGTCGCTTCCACCCGTGATCGTCGAGGCGGTGGATGCGGACTGGTTGGGAACCAATCCGGCAAGACTGGCTTACGGCTTTGATCTCAGCCAACCACTGGTGCCCCAGTTTGCTCAGGCGCAACGGTTTTTACGATTGTTACAGAGACAACGCTGCAAGCAGGGTAGTGTCACCCTGGAAACACCCCAGCAACGGCAACACGAATGGCGCCATTACCTGCGCTATCTGGATGCGGAAACGGCCAGCATTCCTGCCGAGCAAATCACCCAGATCTTGCAACTGAAGGAACCGGCTCTATTTCGGCAGCAGGCGCATGAGATGATCCATAGCGGATATCGGCGTATCCTACACTTATCAAATACAACAACTTGAACAATAAATATCATGACAGCCCCAAAAGCTTTAACTCCCGATCAACTTTATAAGGTATGTGATCTCGGCCAGTTTGGTTTCAGCACCACCGAGGAACTGAAACAACTCGATGGCATTCTCGGTCAACAGCGGGCGATTGAAGCACTCCAGTTTGGAGTCGGCATACAACAGGAGGGCTATAACTTGTTTGTGCTGGGACCATCGGGTGTGGGTAAGCACACCTTGATTCGCCAGTATCTCGAACAACAGTCCAAACAGGCACCGACGCCTTCAGATTGGGTCTATGTCGCCAACTTCAATGATGCGCAAAAGCCGCGCGCCATTGATTTACCTGCCGGGCAAGGTGTTCAACTCAAGCAGGATATGCAGCGTTTGATCGATGACCTGCGAAGCGCGATTCCCAGTGCGTTTGACACGGAACAATATCAACACCGTCACCAACAGTTGCAGGATGCCTTGCAGGAAAAAACCAGTCAGGCATTTGAAAATTTAACCGAGGAGGCGTTGAAGAATAACGTCTTCGTGCTGCGTGGTGAAGAACAGATTACTTTTGTTCCGGCCAGGGATGGTAAACCCATGACGCAGGATGAGTATGATGCGCTGGATGACAAGGAACGCCAGCGCCTTGACGAGGTCATCAAGCAACTGGAAGAGAAATTACGCCAGTTCTTCAAACAACGTCAACAGTGGCAGGCAGAGTTACGGGAGAGTCTGCGAAACCTGAATCGTGAAGTTGGCATGTTTGCCGTCGGACACTTGATCGAGGAACTGCGCAACAAATACACCGAAGTGGAGGAGGTCGCCGAATACCTCGGCGAAGTGCAGGAAGATGTCATTGAAAACCTGCATATGTTTTTCCCGGAACGGCCCGGTTCAATTTTTGAGAGAACTCGCGAGGAACCCTATTTCAGAAACTATCAGGTGAATGTGTTGGTTGCGAATGCGCCTGAGGCAGGTGCGCCGGTGGTATTTGAAGATGCGCCGCGGTATCAGAACCTGGTGGGACGCATCGAACATATATCGCAGATGGGTACCCTGATAACCGATTATATGTTGATTAAACCGGGAGCCCTGCATAAAGCCAATGGCGGTTATCTGATCCTCGACGCACTGAAACTGTTGCAGCAACCCTATGCCTGGGAGGGTCTGAAACGAGCCTTGTCCGCCAAGTGCGTCAAGATCCAGTCCTTGGGCGAGATCTATAGCCTGATCAGTACGGTATCCCTGGAGCCGGAACTCATACCATTAGATATCAAAGTGGTACTGGTGGGGGAACGCATCCTGTATTACCTGTTGACGGAATACGATCCCGAATTCGCCGAATTATTTAAAGTCGCTGCCGATTTTGAAGATACTATCGAGCGTAATACCGAACATTACGAACTCTATGCCCAGTTGATTGCGACCCTGGTACAACGCGACAAGTTATTACCATTTGAACGCGCCGCGGTGGAACGGGTGCTCGAGCATAGCAGCCGCATGGCCGAAGATGTGGAGAAACTTTCCATGCACATCTTGAACGTTGCCGATCTATTGCGGGAAGCGGATTACTGGGCGCGTCAGGAAGATGCCACTCTCGTTAGTCGTCAGGCGGTTCAAATGGCTATCGACAAGCAAATTTATCGGTCCGACCGCATTCGACAACGCTATCTGGAGGAATTCCGGCGGGGCACCCTGTTGTTGGACACCACGGGGGAAACCATCGGTCAGGTCAATGGCCTGGTGGTGATTCAACTCAATAACATTGCTTTTGGCCATCCTTCGCGCATTACCGCCACGGCCCGTCTCGGGGAAGGAGAAGTCGTGGACATTGAGCGCGAAGTCGAACTCGGCGGGGCGATACACTCCAAAGGCGTATTTATACTATCGGCCTTTCTGGCAGCGCGTTATGCCCACAATAAACCCCTGTCCCTGGCAGCTTCCCTGGTATTTGAACAGTCATACAGTGCAGTAGAAGGCGATAGTGCCAGCGTTGGCGAACTGTGTGCCTTGTTATCTGCACTGGCGCAGGCGCCGATTCGGCAAAACCTGGCCATCACCGGCTCGGTGAATCAACATGGCCAGGTGCAGCCAATTGGGGGCGTCAATGAAAAGATTGAAGGTTTCTTTGATGTCTGTCGGGAAAAAGGATTTAGTGGTGATCAGGGCGTCATTATTCCGCAATCTAATGTCAGCCATCTGATGTTGCGGCAGGATGTGGTCGATGCGGTGCAAGCCGGGCAATTTCAGATCTATCCGGTGTCGACTGTCGATGAAGCCATCACGTTGCTCACCGGTTTGGAAGCAGGCGAAGCGGATGATAAAGGCGAGTTTCCGATCGATACGCTGAATGGCCGGGTCGATGCACGCTTGCGCTACTTCGCCGAACTGCGGCATGAATTTGCAAAGGGTGGCGACGAGCATCATGACAGTGACGAGGATAAAGAAAATGACGACGTTAAAGAGCAAAATTAACCCTGTTTATTGGCGGGTCAGGATTTCGGCAGACTGCGATATAATCACTGCCTGATGCTAATGAGGATAGCCGTAATGAGTGTGCAAAATGAAATTGAAACCAAATTGACTGAAGCCCTTCAACCTGGCCATCTGGAAGTCATCAATGAAAGCAGTAATCATAATGTGCCGCCAGGTTCGGAATCCCATTTCAAGGTGGTGATTGTCAGCCAGGCATTTGACGGCAAAATGCTGATTGCACGGCATCGCATGATCAATGAAATTCTGGCCAATGAACTGCAGCATAAAATTCACGCCCTGGCGCTGCATACCTATACCCCAGAGGAATGGAATGAAATCAGTGGTCAGGCCCCGGCATCGCCACCTTGTTTGGGCGGGGGTAAAGGCTGATTCAAATCAGCAGCTGTTAAATTGTTTACAACTGCTATTGGGTGTTAAATTTTGCACCTGATGAGTGCATCCTGAAGTTAATTCCCTAGTCAAAGCCAGCAAAAAACCTATTTATTTACAGGTTATTGGGTCTCATTTGAATACCTTCTTACTAGTTGATCAGGATCAATTGTAGTTACCTCTGCGTCTACTACTTTTTAAGGCAAGTAAAGAGTTATGTGCACAGCCAGCACATTACTCGCGCGGAAATAGGTCACCGCGGGGATGTAAACCAAGCAGGATCCCAAATTCTGATCTGTAGCCAGTAATCGCACGACTATGTTGGCTGTGTGCCCACAGCTATTCACTGGAGGCGCGTGTTGCTATGGCTACCAAAATCCTAGAGTCGGATGCCCATCTCGATGATTATGTCAGCAGTCTGGGGGGGATTTCCCGACGTGACTTTATGAAATTCTGCGCGGGGATCACGGCAACCATGGGGCTGCCCGCCAGTGTCAGTTGGCAAATTGCTGAAGCTGCCACCAATCCACAACGTCCACCGGTCATCTGGCTGTCCGCGCAGGAATGTACTGGTTGTACTGAATCCCTGTTACGTTCCACCCATCCCACCGTCGATCAA
>JGI2161J19892_1000031_pt1 | contig 11604 bp, 11 predicted proteins | sample DeeMarSeWOR38_10_FD_19892 | JGI IMG/M metagenome (IMG submission 19892) | reverse complement strand
GCACCACCTGGGGTAAATGGGTATAGCGCTTCATGAAAGGATAAATTGCCGCCAACGCCGCCCCCACAAAGGAAAGCTTGATGGTGAGGGAATTCATGGTTAACACCAGCGCAAAGGCCAGCAAACAGAGGACCGCAAACAATACCAGTGCTTCACGCGGTTTCACGCGTCCCGCCGCGATGGGGCGCTCACGGGTACGACTGACCAGGGGGTCAAAATCACGATCCGCATAATCATTGATCACACAGCCGGCGGAACGCATAAGGATGACACCACACACGAAAACAATAAGTACCTGCCAGTCAGGAAAACCTTCTGCCGCCACCCATAAGGCCCAAAGCGTAGGCCATAACAGCAGAAAAATACCAATCGGTCGATCCATACGTGTCAACAGGTAATATTGATGCGCGCGGTCACGCAAATAGGACCAGTTGATATTGCGAAGTGTATTGACGGCCTTCATGGTTGAATAATTGCCCGGAGTAAACAACCGTTACATTGTAACAGTACCGACATGTGTTGCCGTACTACCTTCAACCACTAGCTTGCCTCAAATACTGGGGGTAAAAACACTTCATTCACCAGCAAGGGTTTCCCACTCAGATAGAATACCGAACGTCTTCCCCAGATCATCTCTGGGGGTTGCAGCAGGCCCGCGGTGGCAGTATCAAACAAGCGATGCATGGGTCGCATGCACGCCACCTCAACTTCATCACGACGCATTGTGGTGTCTGCAAACAATGCGGCTCCCAGCGGGCGATTACCCAAATGCGCCAAATGCCGCTGACGGCCGGTCAAGGTCGTATGCGGAATGATCGTTCTGGCGTATACCCAGGGGCTGTCGCCGCAGTATAAATATACCTCACGGATCAGGGCAGACTGATCGGCATGGACTCGCAGTCGCGTGGCTTCATTCAGTAAGGGTCGTCCTCGGTATTGCGCAATCACCTCGACGCGAAAAGGATCTTGACAGGTTTGCTGCACGCGTCGTGTCAGGGAACCAGGATCATAGACCCAGCTTGCGACATTCTCTGGAACGGGATGGGCAAACAGACTGCTACGTGTCCGCCAGACCGGTTCAAACGCATGTTGGCCGAAACGATTCATGGGTACGATAACAACAATAGTTGATTAAACATTTCCGTAGCGGGTAGCGCTTCCGATCCAGCGTTTTACCAGCGGTTTTACCCGCTCGGGATACGTCTGCAGCAAACGATCGGCTATGTGACTCACTTCCGGCAACAACGCCTGATCGCGCTGCAAGTCGGCCACGCGTAGCTGCAGCATACCGGTTTGGCGAGTACCGAGCACTTCCCCCGGCCCACGAAGTTCCAGATCCTTGCGCGCAATTTCAAACCCATCGCTGGTATCACGCATTACCCCCAACCGCTGTCGCGCCTGCTCAGACAGGGCGCCATGATACATCAACACGCAGGCGCTGGCCTGACTGCCGCGTCCAACGCGGCCACGTAATTGATGCAATTGCGCCAGTCCCAGACGCTCGGCATTTTCAATAATCATCAAACTGGCATTGGGTACGTCTACCCCTACCTCAATNACAGTAGTTGCCACCAGCAAATCGAACTCACCTTGCTTGAACCCCTGCATGATCTTTTCCTTGGNATCACTTTTCAGCCNACCATGCACCAGCCCGACCCTGACTTCCGGCAGCGCCTCAGCCANTAGCGTGGCGGTATCTTCGGCGGCCTGGCATTGCAGNACTTCTGACTCNTCAATCAGCGTACATACCCAGTACACCTGTTTGCCTTGCTGGCAGGCATTGTGCACCCGGGCCACAACATCATCNCGGCGTGTATCGGGAATTACCACNGTTTCCACCGGTTTGCGCCCCGGCGGTAACTCATCGATCACGGAACAATCCAGATCGGCATACACCGCCATGCTGAGAGTGCGTGGTATCGGGGTGGCCGTCATGATCAACTGGTGAGGGTAATAACCGTTGCGCTTGCCCTTCTCACGTAAAGCCAGACGTTGATGCACGCCAAAACGATGTTGTTCATCCACTACTACCAGCGCCAGCTGCTGAAACTTCACCTCAGCCTGAAACAGGGCATGGGTTCCCACCGCAACACGCGCGGTTCCATTGAGTAATTGCTGCAAGGCTTGTCTGCGCTCACTGGTCTTGAGTTTGCCCGACAACCAGGCTACCTCGATACCCAGGGGGGATAACCACTGTGCAAAATTGCGGTAATGCTGTTCGGCCAGGATTTCGGTTGGTGCCATCACCGCCGCCTGGTAACCGGACTCGACNGCATGTAACACGGCCATCAGCGCCACCAGGGTTTTGCCCGAACCCACATCCCCCTGTACCAGACGCTGCATCGGCACCNCGGCCTGCAAATCCCGTTCAATCTCACTGATGACTCGTTGTTGTGCGTCTGTGAGTTGAAACTCCAGGCCNTGTAAAAACTTTGCCGATAACTGCCCCGTGGCTTGTAACGCCAANGCCCGGTGTTGTCGCATGCGGCTGCGTAACTGGCGCAGGCTCAAGGTATGCGCAAGCAACTCTTCAAACACCAACCGTTGCTGCATGGGATGCTTCCCTTCGGCCAGGCTCGCCAGATCAATGTCTGGTGGTGGTCGATGAAGAAATTGCACCGCTTCCGCGAGGCTGGGTAAATTCCGTGATTGCAACAGCACTGCAGGAATCAGTTCCCTTAATATTAGTTCACCACTTTGGAGTTTAATTAACGCCTGTTCGGTCAAATTACGCAGGCTTAACTGATGCAGGCCTTCGGTGGTGGAATAGACTGGGGTGAGGGTCTGTTCAATCGTCGGTGATTGTTCACTGTCAATATAGTGATATTCCGGATGGGTCATCTCGAGACCCATGGAACCACGCCGAACTTCACCGAAACAACGCAGCGTGACACCTCGCGCCAGGGCCGCTTGCTGACGCGCGTTGAAATGAAAAAACCGCAGGGTAATAAAACCGGTGCCATCACTCAGGCGTGACAACAACATACGACGGCGAGCAAACTTGATTTCGGTGAGTTCAACCTTGCCCTGAATGACTACCTCATTACCGGCACGTAAGGCGCCAATCGGTGTAATCCGGGTCCGATCTTCATAGCGATAGGGTAAATGAAACAGCAGATCCTCGACGCTGTGAATATCCAGACGGGCCAAGCGTGCTGCAACTTTTGGCCCTACCCCTTTGAGCGCCGTGATTGGTAAATGCTCATCATGGCCGGCGCGGGCGGAATCGTTCATCCCGGCAGAGCTTGGAATTTACTGACTACCAAGATGCATAATCGCATCCATCTCGACACCTGCCCCCTTGGGTAAGGCCGCGACACCAATGGCAGCACGTGCCGGATAAGGTTCGTTGAAATACTCAGCCATGATTTCATTCACCATGGGGAAATTGCCGAGATCGGTCAGAAACACGTTCAGCTTGACGATGTCGCTCAGTTCACCCCCCGCTGCCTGACATACCGCGCGCAGATTATCAAAGACTCGCCGAATCTGCTGTGCCATGTCTCCTTCCACCAATTCCATCGTTTCCGGCACCAGCGGAATCTGCCCGGACAGATAGACAGTTTGCTCCACCTTGACTGCCTGGGAATAGGTGCCAATCGCTGCAGGCGCTTTATCTGTTCGAATGATTTGCCGTGCCATTAAATCTCTCCTTCTGCTCCGCAAAGTCGTAAATGATATGTCGCAACAAATTGTTGAAATAGTATTTAAGTTGATGAGGACTGAAAATTCTTACAGGCTGAAGATGCTGGAATAAAAATATTATTTCGAACCGGCGTGATAACAATTCAAAAATGCGGAAATAAAATTCAGTCTACCTATTTCTTCAAGCGATAAATCCGCACCACCATTTCCATGCTGCGAAGGCTCTTCATGATGCGCGCCAGATGATGGCGATTACGTACATCAACCGTAAAACTCAGTGCCGAGTGCATTCCATCACGTTCTTCGATACTGACGTTCTCGATATTCGCTTCCATTTCTGACAGGGTGGCCGCTACTTTGGCCAGCACACCACGTTGATTCTGCACTTCCAGTTTGATGTCAATCGGGAATTCTCCGGCCACTTCTTTTTCCCACTCCACATCGATCCATTTTTCCGGGCGATTTCGATATTCCGCTACGTTCTTGCAATCTTCCGTATGCACAACAATCCCGCGCCCCGAAGTTACAAATCCCAGAATCGGATCGCCAGGGATAGGCCGACAGCACTTGGCATAAGTGACTACCGCACCCTCGGTCCCCTTGATTGCCAGTGGCCTGGCAGCTGCCACGGCAGGCTCCTGTGCTTCTTCGCCTTGTAACATCGCACGTGCGATAACCATTGGCATCTGGTTACCCAGACCGATTTCACTGCACATCGATTCCATGGAATCAAAGTTGAATTCCTGCAACATGCGGTTGATTTGTTCATCGGTGAGATTTTCAATACTGCTGCCATGGGCGGCGAGACTCTTGTTCAGCAGCCTTGTACCCAGCATGACGGCTTCGTCCTGCTTCAGGTTCTTCAGATAATTACGAATGTTGGTGCGAGCCTTGGCGGTATTAACAAAATCCAGCCAGGCCGGATTGGGTTGTGCACCTTTGGAGGTAATGATTTCAACGGTCTGGCCATTAAACAACTCGGTACGTAACGGCATCAGTCGTCGATCGATCTTGACCGCAACACACTGGTTACCTACATCGGTATGAACCGCATAGGCGAAATCCACAGCGGTGGCCCCGCGGGGCAATACCATGATGTCACCTTGTGGAGTGAATACATAGACTTCGACCGGGAACAGATCGATTTTAACGTTTTCCAGAAAATCGATTGAGTTGCCCGCTTTTGACTGAATCTCCAGCAAATCATGTAGCCACTGACGGGCGCGTATCTGCGCGCTGTTGCGGCTGGCTTCCTTGCTGCTCTTGTATAACCAATGTGCGGCAATTCCTGCTTCAGCGACCTTGTGCATTTCTTCGGTGCGGATTTGCACNTCGATTGGGACGCTGTAGGGACTGAACAAGACTGTATGCAGCGACTGGTAGCCATTGGCCTTGGGGATGGCAATATAGTCTTTAAACCGACCCGGCATGGGGGTGTAAAGATTGTGCACGGCACCCAACACGCGGTAACAGGTATCGACCGAATCAACGATGATGCGAAACGCATACACATCCATCACCTCGCTAAAAGCGAGATGCTTGATTTTCATTTTTTTATAAATACTGTAGAGGTGCTTCTCGCGACCAATCACTCGACCGACTAGCCCTTCCTGCTTGAGGCGTTCCTTGATGGTCTCTTCGATCTTCCCAACGATTTCTTTCCGATTGCCCCGAGCTTTTTTCAGACTTTCCGCCAGAATCTGGCTGCGTGAAGGGTGCATCGCGGTGAAACCGAGATCTTCCAGTTCCAGTCGCATCTTATTCATGCCCAGACGATTGGCAATGGGTGCGTAAATCTCAATAGTCTCACGGGCGATACGCCGACGTTTNTCAGGCCGCATCACACCCAGGGTGCGCATGTTGTGCAAACGATCNGCCAGTTTGATCAGAATGACGCGGATGTCTTCCACCATCGCCAGCATCATTTTGCGAAAGTTTTCCGCCTGCGCCTCGGCCTTGCTTTCGAAATGAATGTGAGTCAGCTTGCTGACGCCGTCGACCAGCTCCGCCACTTCCTCGCCAAAACGACTGGCGACCTGTTCCTTGGGCGTGCCGGTATCNTCNATNACNTCNTGNAGGATCGCGGCCACGATNCTTTTTGGATCCATGTGCATTTCCGCCAGGATCTTGGCAACCGCAATNGGGTGGGTAATGTAGGGTTCGCCGCTNAGACGATGCTGACCCTCATGGGCCTCGGCNGCGAACAGATAAGCTTGATAAACCTCNGAAATTTGATCNGGTTCGAGATAACGTTCCAGCAGTTCACACAAACTGCTAATACGGAATTCAGAGGGGATATCCTCTCCGCTTTCCAGCTTGGAACCCGGCGTGGCGATTACTCGCCTCCTTCACCTGGGCCTTCTCCACCCATGGCGCCAGTGATCTCACCTTCCAGCGCAGCCTTGATAGCAGCAGCGACATCGAGTTCTGACTTTTCTTCAACCGCGGCAGCAGCCCCGGTGGTAGCAGCGATTTCCTGATCGTCTGCAGTCAGTTCTTCCAGCAGTTCTTCTTCTGCCGCCACCGGCTCAACTTCCTTGAGGATCTCCGCATTCACCAGATTCTCTGCAACTTCCCGCAAGGCCAGGACGGTGGGCTTGTCGTTTTCCTCTACCAGCATAGGCTGGGCACCCATGGCTATCTGGCGGGCACGCTTGGCAGCCACCAANACCAGTTCAAAACGGTTATCGACATTATCAAGACAATCTTCAACAGTAACGCGGGCCATCTACTCTTCTCCGGAAAACAGTCCACCCCGGCTGGGTGGAGTATGAAATTGATACAGGTGACCTGAAATTATATCGATCCGACTCCATTTACGCTAGCAGCGACTGCAGCATTTGCTGATACCGGCTGGCCTGGATCCGGGTTCGCAGGCGTTGCGCCGTCACAATGGCGGCGAGTTCCACCAGCGCGGTAGCGAAATCGTCATTAATCACCAGGTAATCAAACTCGCCATAGTGGGAGATTTCGCTCTCAGCATCACGCATACGCCGCGCAATCACTTCGTCCCCATCCTGCCCCCGGCCACGCAGGCGTTCCTCCAGTGCCTGCCGCGAAGGCGGTAAAATAAAAATCCCGATACTGTCTGGAAATTGCTCCCGGACCTGGCGGGCGCCCTGCCAGTCGATCTCCAGGATCACATCCACGCCCGCTGCGAGGCGCTGCTCAATATTGGCGCGGGCAGTACCATAATAATTATCAAACACTCGAGCATGTTCCAGGAATGCACCTTGTGCCACCATCGCCTGAAAGGCAGCCTCATCCGTAAAGTGATAATTCACACCATCGACTTCCCCGGGACGCGGTGCACGCGTGGTATGGGAAACCGATACTTCGATATCAGCGGTTGTTTCGACCAGGGCCTTAACCAGGCTGGTCTTACCTGCCCCTGAGGGTGCGGCAAATATATACAAACTACCTTGTGGTGAATCGCTATGCATCTTTCATTACACCTGGATTACTCAATATTCTGGATTTGTTCCCGCATCTGTTCGATCAGTACTTTCAGATCTACTGAGGCGCGGGTGGTGTCCGCGTGGATTGACTTGGAGCCCAGTGTATTGGCTTCCCGGTTAAGCTCCTGCATTAAAAAATCCAGCCGCCGACCAACGGGTTTATCCGCATCCAGAACCCGCTTTACTTCTGCAATGTGCAGGCTGAGACGATCGATCTCTTCTGCCACATCCGTCTTTTGCGCCAGATAAACCATTTCCTGTTCCAGTCTGTCCTGATCCAGTTCCAGCTTTGCTTCATTAAGGCGGTTAATCAGTTTCTCACGCCAGTGTTGCAAAATTTCAGGTAACTGTTGTTTAACTTCAGCAACAATAGCGTCCATCGATTCGCAGCGCTCTCGAATGATCTGCGCCAGTTTCTGACCCTCTCGCTCTCGCACTGTCACCAGCGCATCCAGTGCCTGAGTTAACAGATCCGTCACTATGGTTTTAAGTTGCTCCAGATCCAGCGGCTTACTCTGCACCACACCCGGCATACGCAACACATCCAACGAACTAATCGGTGCCGGGCTATATAAAAAGGAATCAATATGCCGGCAAGCATGAGCGATGCGTTTTACCCGTTCATCATCAACTGGTAATTCTAACTGACTCAACTCCGGTGAGTTATATCGCAGGTTGCACTCCAGCTTACCGCGACCCAGGCGCGTGGCGATTTGTTCCCGTAGCAGTGGTTCAAGATTACGCAACTCTTCCGGCAGACGTAATGAGATATCAAGATATCGGTGATTGACCGTGCGAAGTTCTAGCACCAGGTCACCGACCTCACTAGTGGTTTCCAGACGACTGAAAGCGGTCATGCTACGAATCATGCTGTTGACTTCCTGTAGATAGTTTAATTTCGAATGCAAGCCTACCACGGTGTCCCATATCTAATCAGCCTCAAACTTTTTACTCAATTTTTCTGCCCAGCTGCCGACAAGGTAAGTCTAGAATACACTCTGTTTTTCAATCACTTGGGCATATGATGAGGCATTCCCACGAACTTCCTTCAGGTACGGCGCTCGACGGCTATACAATTGACCGTGTCATTGGTGGTGGCGGATTCAGTGTGGTCTACCTGGCAAGGGATCATGCCGGTAATCAGGTTGTGATCAAGGAATACATGCCTATGAAGCTGGCCATGCGGAATGAAAATCTTGAAGTTGTGGCCATCAATGAAAACAATGTGGAACGCTTCGCCCATGGGCGACGGCTGTTTTTTCAGGAAACCAGTACTCTAACCACGCTTAAACATCACAATATTGTCAATGTGATCAACTTTTTCCGTGCCAATGGCACGGTATATATGGTGATGGATTATGAAGAAGGCCACAACCTGCAGGCTTATATTCAACGTCATCGGGGCAAGTTAAGCGAAGCCTTCATCATGACGGTGTTTCCCGGTTTATTGAACGGTCTGGGTGAAATTCACCGCAACGGATTGTTGCACCTGGACGTCAAACCGGGGAACATTCATCTGCGTCAGGGTGCTGATCCATTGTTGCTGGACTTCGGCGCGGTCCACGAAATGATGCATACCCGCCAGTTTCAACCTAATCAGGTCGTTACGCCCGGTTTCTCTCCAACCGAGCAGCTCGACCCCGGTGGATATGTAGGTCCCTGGACTGACATTTATGCGCTAGGTGCTACCATTCGAACCTGTATGGCGGGAACACCACCGCCATCCTCCACCAAGCGGCGGGAACGTGACACCATGCGCCCGGCGGTGAGCGCGTTTAAGAAACGTTACTCCCATGACTTGCTGGAAGCGGTGGACTGGGCGATGGAAATCGATCCGCTACTGCGCCCCCAGAACGTGGAACAACTCCTGGATGCGCTGAAGGACATTACTACCCCGATGTACCAGGCGAATTAAGCAGATTCGAAGCATGCAGTTTGAAATAGGAAGAACTAGTCGCCTGGGTAACCGGGAAATCAACCAGGATCGACTGGCGGTTATCGAAAGCCCTGACGGTGCCGTGCTGGTGCTGGGTGACGGCCTTGGCGGCAAACCGGGGGGTGATCTGGCAGCCCAGACCCTGATCGACAGTATCAAGGAAGAATTGGCACTGAATCCCTTGCCGGCCGAACAACCGGAAAAATTCCTGCATGAATTGATACGCCGGGCGCATCACGCCATTCTAATGGCGGGCCAGGAACAACAGCCTCCTGTATCACCCGGTTCAACTGCGGTTGTCTGCCTGGTGCAGGATCGCAAGGTCTGGTGGGCCCACGTGGGTGACAGCCGCTTTTATCTATACCGCAATGGCCTGCCCCTGTATCGCACCCAGGACCACTCCTACGTGGAACAACTCTACCAGGAAGGACGCATCTCGCTGAAAAAAACCCATGACCATCCGATGCGCAATTACGTTACCCAGTGTATAGGCCTGTTTCCCCACGAACCGGACGTCGCCGTGAGCAAAGGCGTTGAACTGCAGGAAAGCGATATTCTGTTGCTCTGTTCTGACGGTTTCTGGGAACCGCTGGATGATGCCCAGATCGGTACCCATATCGAAAAGGGCCAGCTCAATAATGCCCTCAATACCCTGGCGGAACGGGCCGAAGCAACCAAATATCCCCATAGTGACAATACCAGCGCGGTCGCCTTGCGCATCATTTCCCTGCAACAGCCACAACGCCGCAATCAGAAGAGCCAGGCACCCAAACCGGCCAAACAAGACAGCCTGAATGACGCCATCGCTGAAATCCAGCTCGCCATCGAGACCTATGAAAAGGAAATGAAGGAATAAATTTTCTTCATTCGCCCGGGTTGTTCGCTACCGGTATACTCTGCGGCTTGATGTTTCAACCAGGAAGGTATTCCCATGCGACCCAGCGGCAGAGCTCCCGATGAATTACGCCCCATTACCATTACCCGTCACTACACCAAACATGCGGAAGGTTCCGTCCTGATTGAGTTTGGTGACACCAAGGTTTTGTGTAACGCTAGCGTAGAAGAAAAAGTGCCCGGTTTCCTGCGCGGCCAGGGCCAGGGCTGGGTGACCGCTGAGTACGGCATGCTGCCCCGTTCTACCGGCAGTCGCATGGGCCGGGAAGCGGCCCGCGGTAAACAGGGTGGCCGCACCATGGAAATCCAGCGCCTCATCGGTCGTTCCCTGCGCGCGGCGGTGGACCTTGAAGCTCTGGGCGAAAATACCATTACCGTGGATTGCGACGTGATTCAGGCCGATGGTGGCACCCGCACCGCTTCCATTACCGGTGCCTTTGTTGCCCTGGCCGATGCGATTCGCTATATGCAGAATAAGAACATCATTCAAACTGATCCCATCCTTGGGCATGTCGCCTCGGTCTCCGTTGGCATCTACATGGAGACACCGATCATGGATCTGGATTATGCGGAAGATTCCAATTGCGAAACCGATATGAACATCGTCATGAATGATGAGGGCGGCTATATCGAAGTCCAGGGCACCGCCGAAGGGACCGCCTTTTCCGCCCAGGAGTTACAGGCCATGCTGGATCTTGGCAAGCAGGCAATCGATCAGTTGATTGAACATCAACGGGAAGCCCTGGCACGCAAATAAACCCAATACTGATCAGTTTCCCAACCAGAGTTCTTCAATGAAACAAATCGTCCTCGCCAGTAACAATCCGGGCAAGGTTCGGGAAATCGGCCAGATGCTGGCTGATCTCGATCTGCAAGTCCTGCCGCAATCCGCCTTCAAGATAGAGGAGGTGGAAGAAACCGGATTGAGCTTTGTTGAAAACGCCATTCTCAAGGCACGGCATGCCGCCGCCAAATCCGGCTTACCAGCCATCGCCGATGATTCCGGTCTCGAGGTTGACGCGCTCAACGGTGCACCCGGAATCTATTCCGCCCGTTATGCCGGCGCTGGTGCCACCGATGCACAAAATCTGCAAAAACTGCTGGCCGATCTGGGAAAGGTGCCGCAAGAACAACGTGCTGCTCGCTTTCAATGCCTGCTGGTATATATGCGCCATGCGCAGGATCCGACTCCTCTCATTTGCCAGGGCACCTGGGAAGGTCACATTACCTTTGAACCCAGAGGCGAAAGTGGCTTCGGTTACGATCCTGTATTTTTTGTTCCCAGCCATCACTGCACTTCCGCCGAGTTAGCGCCGGAAGTAAAGAATGCGCTCAGTCACCGTGGTCAGGCTCTACGGCAGTTAGTGGCGGCTCTGGGGCATGCGAAAACCTGAGAATACTCATGGGCATATTGTTAACACTACTGTCGTGTGCTAAATAATTAAGTTAGAAAATAAGTAACTACTTTAGCAATCACTTTTGCCGCTTCACGGGACAAGGAGTCAACCAATGGGCGAATTGGTATTCACCCAACAATGCCTATCAAAACTGGTCAAGATCCGGCGCGAAATGGAAAAGGAATTCGGATATAACTATCAACTTTCCAGTAATAATCATCTGGTTGATTTGTTGCGCGCCGCCGCCTATTCCCCGGATGAAGAAATTCAACAG
>JGI2161J19892_1000025_pt1 | contig 11987 bp, 10 predicted proteins | sample DeeMarSeWOR38_10_FD_19892 | JGI IMG/M metagenome (IMG submission 19892) | reverse complement strand
ACTCTATTATGCAGATAATCTGCTCGCCATATTTCCTCTTCGCCTGCTATCACACTCCGATCTCGTTATCGAGCTGGTCCGTGAGGCAGCAACGATTTTAATGCTTGTCGCGGTGGCCTTTCTCACCGAGCGTGATATCGGTCGCCGCTTTGCCGCTTTCGTGTATGCCTTTGGAATCTGGGACCTGGCTTACTATGGATGCCTTAAACTATTGATTGACTGGCCACAGACATGGCTCGAATGGGACGTGTTGTTTTTATTACCCTGGCCCTGGTTTGGCCCGTGGCTCACCCCGGCGGTGATTGCGCTCTTGTTTGCTAGCTGGGGTGCATGGATCCTGTTGTCTACGTGTCAGCCACGCTTTACCCGCTTATCTGCCACCTTGTTTGTGGCTGGTGCGGTATTAGGACTTAGCGCCTTTCTTTTGCCGGCTGCTGGCTTACTTCTTCAAGGTGAAATCGCTTTTCAGGGCTACCAGCCTGAGGCCTTTGCCTGGAGTCTTTTTGTACCGGGTGTTCTGGCCATGACAGCTGGCCTTATTTACGCCTCGCGAAATAAGAAAAAAGAATGATATTCCATTCAGTTTGACTCAAAAACTTTGTCTGAACATGGACACTGGCGCCTCAAATATCTATGCTTTCTTGTGATGAATGCCCATTTCAAACAAGAAAGCCTGCAGCGTGCCGGCAAAGAGTACCGCGTTAACCCTTCCCGTTTTTTCTACGTAAAAACAATGGGATGGTTCGTTCACATGCGTGGTGATTTTGTCTTGAATCACGGCTTGATAACCCAGGACGGCATTGCAGGTCCATTTCTCTCCAAACAAACCGCGAATAAATTTATTGTTGCGATGTACGCTGATAGTTTTTAATTTGTATTCGAGATAGCCCCTTCGTTTTGATAGTCGAGTTTGATAAAGATCAATCAATAAGCTCATTTATTTAATTATGTTTTCGGGCGCAATGGCTAAGCGTGGATAGATTTCCTATGCTTCGTATCACTTGTACGCATGATGAGAGGATAAAGCAATGTTGCGATCGATAATGACAAGTTTGTTAGCGCTATCGTTGATAAGCCCCGGCTTTGCAGCAGAACCGGCAAAGTCAGATGGGCATACCTTTTTTGGTATTAAGGGTGGTTTGATGAAGCCGGATGGAAAGAATAATGACTCGGCGGGGAACATTGGAGCTGTGATGGGTCAATCTATTACACGAAATTTTTCCTGGGAGGCGGAGCTTAATCTCACGCTGTTCGATGGTGAAGTCGGCGCTAATAATGATTGGGATATTACCAACATTGCCGGTTATGCTGTGTATCGCAGTCAGGGCAATATCGGTTTCAAGGCAAAAGCAGGTCTGACTTATTGGGACACGGACAATGACAGGGATATGAGTTTATCCATGGGTATTGGTGCAGGATTCAAAATGGGTAAAAGTGGTATGCTGGATGTTGAGTATACCCAGATAGACGACTTCGTTGACTACATCAGTGTGGGTTACCTGTTTAACTTTTGAACGATCTACTTGTCTCCTACCCATGGGGTCGCTATTATCCAGCGCGGCGCGAGGCACTGCGCACATTGAAGATGCTGGGCGACCCCCATGCCACTATGCGCTGGACATTTGTCATGGGCATTGCCGTGGCCCATACCAGCCTGGATACCCGTCAGGTTATTCACCACTGTCGCAAATTATTGCATCAGGAAAAGGTTCGCTTTGACTTTGCGGTGAAATGGGTGCCGGTCGACTACTGGTGCTGGACGGATCTTGAAAGCATTAAGCAATTAATTGACGAAAAAGTCTTGCCCCGCATACAAGCTGAAGAAACCTGGGCGATGCAAGTTAACAAACGGCGCTGGCAGACTTATCATACCATTGATATCATCACTGCCTTGGCGGCAGACATTAATCGCAAGGTCAATCTGTCGCAGCCGGATAAAATTGTCTGGATAGATATCATTGGCAATGAGACCGCCGTTTCAGTACTCAAACCGGATGAGATCTTTTCCGCCATTTGTGAATAATCCGCGCTTTGCCTCTGTTCCTAGCTATAGTCATTTTCTTCTCCGGTATTCCTCGTACTGTCTCTGGTTATAGTAACGTTCTTTCTCATCCCTGTAGGGATCAGGACGATAATCGGGACGCGGCCGATATCTTTCCCGATGTTGGTGATGTTTTTCGTAGGGTTTGTCATCATCGATGCGAATAATGATGCGATCATGCTGATCAAGTCGGTACCGCGATGGTAACTTCCTGGTTTTAATCCAAACCGTATCGGATGGGTAGTAGTAATAACCCGTCGAGTATCGAAAATATATCCCGACACTTGGATAATAATAATAGTCATAGGGATGGTAATGGACATGATGAGCCGGTGGTGGTTCAGTGGCGCATGCCGTTAACCCTGCTCCTACCAAAGTAGCCATTATTGTTAACACAAAGTAAAGGAGTCGCTTTTGCATAACCTTTCTCTCTATCAAGCAGAAGACCAAAGCAAGTCTTGATGTAAGAAATTGTAAATCACTAAAGCTGAATGGACGCTGAACACGAATTATCTTTAATCACAAATGGCAACGATACTGTTGAGTAATTCAGTTAACTATTATCAACAACGGAAAAGTTAAACATAATATCAATTGAAAGGGATATTCTCTTGAATAACGTTGTCTCTAGATGTATATAAGCACTGCTTTTCTTGGACAGATCCAGACATTTTGGATCAGAGCACTTCCTCACCAACGCAGCGTCTCTGCCAAGTATTTCTGGCTCTGGTAATCAATTTTGTTATCACTTGAGGACAAAAACATGGACCGTCGAACATTTACCACATTGTTATCAGCCATAAGTATGACCGCTCTCCTGCAGATCGCACTTCCCGGTTTTGCCGATGAACAAGTCTACGGCTATCAACTCATGACCGAGCAGGAACGTGCCGAACATCGAGCCAAGATGCAAAGCTTCCAGACCGAACAGGAACGGGAAGCCTATCGGCAGCAGCATCACAAAATGATGCAAGAGCGTGCCAGGGAACAAGGTGTCACCTTGCCGGATGAACCGATGCCCCGTGGGCAAGGCCGCGGCATGGGACCCGGTTCAGGTGCAGGCCCGGGGGCTGGTCCCGGCTATGGAGGTGGACAAGGTAAAGGCCAAGGTAAAGGACAGGGGCAAGGTACCCAATCCGAGCAGTAAGCGAGTATACCGGCTGTAACAGGCACCGCGCTTTTTCATAGAAAAGCGCGGCGATCTGATTGTTGTCAATAAAGTTAGCAACCAGGTTTTCAGATAGACCTTCTTCCCGGTTGTTTTTGCCTGATCGATCTTCAGTCTAAATCCTTATTTATCTTGTAAAGATCTTAGTCTTGCCGATTCGCCAGGATTTGTGTTGCAAGTTCTCTGATCTGCGGGTAGTCGTCCTGCGTCAGGCGTTCAAGTGTTGCTTTACTAACATTGAAGGAACGCACAACTTCCAGACGAATGTCCGGATCCGGATCATTGGCCAGTTTATCCAGTACACTCGGAGGGACATATTCAAATCGTGCCACCACGCTACGAATGTTTTTATCCGTATCCTCCGCCAGTTTCATAAAGGTTTTTTCATTAGTGGCGACATTGGTTGCTACGGCAATCTTCACCTCTGCAACCGGATCGATGGCTAACTGGTAGAGTAGCTCTGCCGGGGTACGTCGGTTGGTCGCCACTTCGCGCCTAACTCGCCAGTCTGAATCGACCGCATATTTTTGAAGCTGTTCTGGCGGTGTACCAGGTAAGCGAGCCTGGCGTTGTTTGGTGAGTGAATCGTCTGCCTGTACTGAAAAGGATGTAGTGACAAACAGGCAGACAATTGCAAAGCCGTTCAGTAATCTTGTCAACATCTAACCTCCTCCTGTTGTTTCTTGTTATTTAGCGCTAACTGATAGTTAACTGATGTGCATTCGATTTAATCAAGCGACTGTATGTCTAACTTTATGAGGACACCTCTTCGCTAACGGTGTCTGGTTCATAAGATAACCAGCGGTTCATGACGGTACTGGCAACCAGATCACCACTTACATTGATTGCCGTACGGCTCATATCCAGCATGCGATCCACGCCCATAATCAATGCGATGCCGGCGATAGGAATATTCACTGATTCTAACACCATGGCGAGAATTATGATGCCCACACCGGGTGTGCCGGGAGCGCCAATGGAAGCACCTACGGCGGTGATAATTATCAGCAGCATTTGACCTGCGTTGAGATCAATACCGAAAACCTGGGCAAGAAAAATCGCTGCAACACCCTGATACAAGGCCGTGCCATCCATATTAATGGTTGCCCCGAGGGGAATCACAAATTGGGCAACAGAAGAACGTACCTTGAGTTTGTCCTGCGAAGTTTTGAGCGTAAGTGGCAACACGGCGGCGGAACTCGAAGTCGAAAATGCCAATAGCATCACTTCCCGTGCATTGGCAAGAAACTCACGCGGTTTCATGCGCCCAATGAGAAATACCACGGTGAGGTAAAATCCCAACAAAATGCCCAGCCCGATCAGTACCGTGCCGACATACATCCCCATTCCCAACAAGGCATCGAGGCCGATCTTGGTGGTTAGTTGTGCCATCAATCCAAAGACCGCATAGGGAGCGAGGTGCATCGCAACCCGAACCACCGTCATACACACTTCCAGTAATGATCCCAGGACATCCAGTAGTGGTTTGGATTGCGCGGGTGTCATCATGATTAATGCCATGCCAAAAATGATGGCAAACAACACCACTTGCAGCATTTGCCCCTCGACCATCGAGGTGAGCGGATTGGACGGCAACATGGTGACCAGTTTCTGTGGCAGTTCTTCCAGTCCCGGGATCGCGGGTGTTTCGGATGGTAGCAGGCTGACTTGCTTGCCACCTAAGGCCTGCTGCACCTGTTGGCTATCGATGTAATGGCCGGGTTTGATCATGAGTGCCACGGACATCCCAATGGTGATTGCGACTGTTGTGGTCAAGACAAAATATATGGCGACGCGCAGACCGAGGCGTCGCAGTTGCTGCATGCTTTCCCCTGCCGCGAGGCCGCGGATTATTGAAGCAAATACCAGCGGAATGACGATCATTTGAATTAAAATCAGAAACAGTTGTCCCGGTAGGGCCAGCCAGTTACCGATGATTGAGGCGGTATGTGGTTTGACCAGACCCACAGTAGGACCAAGTAATATCCCGGTAAGAATACCCAGCCCCATGCCAATGGTGACTTTCAGCCATAAACGTCCTTTAATCAGGCCATTCAGGTAGTGAGTCAGGTATTTGAGTGACTCGGGCGAGAAGTGTTCGTCGTGACGGGCTGATTGACTCATTTTTGTAATTCCCGACGCTATTCTGAATAATTAACCGAAATGAAAGTATTCTGCTGATATTAATAAACTTCTATATTTACTTCAGAAAACTTTATATATAAAGTTTACGCTATCATTTAATTTTGACTACACATAATGACCATGAGCGACGAATTATCCCCCGAAGTAAGAATCAGCCAGTCTGTGGCCGTTCTGATCGATGGTAATAACATCGAACGCAGCATTCACAGTGAAAGCAATGATCCCAATACCATGGTCAACTTTGACACACTGATTCCACGGTTACTGGACAACCGTGGACTGAATCGCCTGGTGTATTTTCGCGAAGGCAAACAGATTTCATCGAAACTCAGCGAGCGCCTGCACAGCCATTATCATGGCTCGGTAGTGCCCTGTCATAAAAGCGCCGATATTCCGCTTACCATCAAGGCCACCCAGCTTTCCAGCAAGGTGGACACCATTATCATCATGTCGGGTGATTCCGACTATATCGAACTCGTCAGTCATCTAAAGGGTGAAGGTGTACGGGTGGAAATTGCTGCCGTGCGCAGTACCACTTCGAGCCTGTTGATAGAAGAAGCCGATTATTTCCACGAAATTACCCGCGACGACTGGTTTACCCTGGTACCCAAAAAACCTTCTAAAAAACCGCATAGCAGTACATAGCTTTACTGCGAGCTATATATTTTTTCTACAATTTTTACCATCGCCAAAGTGTCGAGCTGGCAATAATCAAGCAGATCCGTTCGCCGGATTTCCTGTTCTGTCTCGTCCCAATTACCATTAATGATATCCAGATACACCGCCTGTGCCTGGATGCCATCCTGCACACTGCCCAGCGCGGCATAATTGAGTTCCGGAACCAGACATGGCAGTACTTTCTTGATTGACCAGGAACCTTTCATGTTCGGGTGGTAATAGTGCTGCTTTAATACCGGTAACAGATCGAAAATACGGGCATGAATCGCCTGTAAGTGTTCTGCCAGATCCGGGAATTGCTTTATGAGGGCATTGATGACACCTTTCTCAAATGCCTGGTAATACACAATAATGGGTCCGGTATCTCCACAGGCAGCGATCAAGGCTTCGGCAAACGCCCGTCGTGGATCATGGCCGCTGGTGTCAAGAAAGGCCTGATGAGTGAGCAAATTGGGTGTAGTCTCAATATGACAGGAGAACTGAAAAGGCAATTGCTCAAAGGGGTGCGTGCCTTCCCAGATGGGAATCGCAAACTGGATACATTCAAAATCCAGGTAGTAACGGGGATAGGCCAGTTTTGTGAGTAGCTGTTTCGCACCCGGTTTCAGCTCGGCCCTGCCCGTCCTGGTTACCCTTCGAACCCATAAATGTGTTTCGCTGTTCAAGATGTCGTCGGGAATGTCGCGAATATCATAAATACCCTGCGCGAGAAGTTGCTGAGCAATACGCCAGCCATTGGGCAAATAGGCGACCGGGTACTTGGCATCCTGTGCTTCACAGTAAGCCTTGTAGGGACAGGGATAAGGGTTATTACAATAGGGGCCAAGGTGCCGTTCCGGCTGCGGTCCATTTAGCATGGCCTTGAACGGTTCGAGCTGAGCTTCAATAAAGGCCGTATGGGCCTGCACCCGTTCGGTGATATCCTCTCGCACAAATAGCCCGGTGTAGTCATGCCCACCTGAATAGATAAAATTATTGTCGATATGCATCAACTCGTAGCGGCGGATAGAAATTCCCGCGCGTTGAAGCGCGACTGCCTGAATGGCAACGTCATCGATGTGCTTGTCTTTAACCGACGTGCCCGCCTTGATTTCCGTTAATATCCAGCCAGTTCCATCCCGTGTTAGCACATCAACAAACACGACAAGATCATCACACTGAATCGCCGCTTCAAACAGGCTTGGAATTGCAGGGTTGTCTATCAAAGCCTGAGTGAAAACAAAAGGATCGCGATGGGGATTATTGCGTTCCACCAAAACGCCGCCTGGGAAAAGTGCCCGGGCATGCGCCTCGACCACTTTACCTGTTACGGTCGCCGGTGATTCTGTCGGAGTGGCCCATTCCGGATGATGGACACGAAGGTGAAGATGCTTTTCACATTGGAGACCAGCAATGACTTTGGTCTTGCTAAAATGCACGATCAAACCATATGAAAGGAATAGAAGAAAATTTTTGTCATGATTTATTGATTAGATTATTCCGGGCGATAACCGAGTTGTTCGGATATCTGTTTGCCCGCTTCAATGACCAGCGGTACCCATTCATCCTTGCGACGTTCAATGGGTGCCGAAATCGATAAGCCCGCCGCAATAGAACCCAGCGCATCATAGACCAGCACACCAATACAACCGACACCGATTTCAGCTTCCTCATTATCGTAGGCAAAACCCTGCTGCCGCAGTCTGTCTGCTTCGTCATCTAACTTGGCCAGGGTGTTGATGGTGTTACGGGTATAGGCGGGTAAATTGGTGCGCTCGGCATAACTGCGGCATTCTTCTTCCCCGCCCAGTGCCAACATCATTTTGCCGACTGCCGTAACATGTAATGGAGCACGACTACCAACGAGCTGTTGTACATGCATCATGCGATTGGGTGTGGCCTTATCGATATATACCACTTCATCCCCTTCACGTACTGTGAGGTTGACAGATTCGCCAATCTGATCCCGCAGCCTTTCCATGAACGGCCGGGCCACTTCACGTAAATCGGTCTTGGCATGCACCCGGCTGCCGAGACGCAAAAGTTTGTTTCCCAGCTGATATTTGCCATTCTCATCGCGTGTGACGAAACCGTTTGCCGTCAGGGCACTAAGGATTCGAAACGCGGTAGAACTATGCAGACCGGTCTCGGCGGCGAGGACTTTCAGGCTCACCGGGCGAGGATAGCGTGCAATTGCATCCAGTAGGTGGCTTAAGCGGTCAATCACTTGAATCGAGGATTTTTCAGTCATAACAGTTTCACAATACGAAAACGAAACCGAATCATGGCATAAATCATTGTCAATGCCAATATGTATCAATAACTTACTTACCAGCTAAAGAACATCGGGCTTATATATTTCATAATATGAAATACGTTTTTCTTTATGAAATTTCTAGCACTGCCTAAGCTTCATTCATACATCGGCGGGCAGATGCCCCCCGGCTTTGAATGCAACCATCAGGAGATATGGTCATGAGTACGTCAGCTGAAGAGATAAAAAGCCGCACCGCCCCGGCCTTTACCCAGGGTATCAAGCACTTTGGCGCCAATCTGGATGGCTTTGACAGCCTCGGTCAAAAGCCTGCTATTGCCGAAGGCGAGACCGCTATCAGGGCGATTGACGACAAAGCCGTCTTTCAGACCCTCCTCGGTGCCGATGCCCTGCGTTATTTGACCCTGCAGACCTGTGGCTCCAAGGAATCCGGTCATCCCGGTGGCTTTGCCAGTAGCGCAGAAGCCTATGCCGCCCTGGTGATGCTGGGGCATACCAATATCATTACTGAAGTGGGTCACCATGCACCCGGCTTCTACAGCGCCATGTTCCTTGACGGCTCGCTGGAAGACATGGGCATCCACACCATGGATGACATGATGGCGCGCTTCCGTGAGCGTCATGGCCTGTTAGGCCACCTATCTGGTGCCATTCCCGGGTTGCTCGCGCCTGCCGGTCCGCTGGGTCAGGGACAGCATTTCGCCATGGCGGGCGCCTATTTACACCCGGACAAACTGTTCCCCTTTACCCTGGGTGATGGCGGCATGGGGGAACCGTACATCCTGTCGGCGATGATGCATTTCAATACCGCCTATCCTAAGGCGACCAATTTCCTGCCGGTGCTGATCTGGAATGGCTACAGCCAGGAACACCATGCCATGGTATCGTTGAAAACCAATGATGAAATGATCGCTTACTGGAAAGGCCATGGCTTCAAAAATGTGGTGATTGTTGATGCCAAGGAATTTGATGATGCCGGACAGGACGGTGATTACGTTGATTCAACCTTGTTCTCGTTCCCGCAGCGCCTGGCCTTTACCCACGCTGTGCTGGATGGCATGCAGTATGCCGCCAAGGCTGCTATGTCCGGGCAATTGACCGCCTTTATCATCAAGCAATTAAAAGGTGCCGGTGTGCACAAGCACGGTGCCAAGGCCCATAACCTCTATCCCGGCGACTCGCTGGATGCGCCACACATCAGTAGCGGGTTGCAAAAGCGCGCCCTGTCCCCCGAAGCCTGGCAGCTGGTGCGTGACAACTTTACCCGTGCCGGTGGCGGCCCGGCCTCCCGTACAGTCGTGACTGAGTTCGAATTACCGTTGCCGGAACTGGGCGAATTGCCCAAGCAGGAATTCAAGGTCGGGGAAAAAGCCGTACCTTCCACCGCTATGGGTGCCCTGGTTAGTGAAGTCGGTCGTCGTGATGCCCGCTTCGTGGTCACCAATGCCGATGGCAATGAAGCCTCTGGGATGAAGAACATCAGCGAAGCGCTGACCATTCGTCACCCGACCGCTGATGAACTTTATCATCAGGGTCCCCATGGACAGGTTTATGAACCGTTAAACGAGGATGCCTGTGCCGGCCTGGCAGGTGGCCTGGCCTTGTTTGGTTCACGTGCCATGTGGCTGTCGTATGAAAGTTTCGTAATCAACGGCATGCCGATCATTCAAACCGTTGCCCAGGCCATGGCGGAATTGCGACGCAAAACGCCGTCCATCATGATGATGTTTACCGCCGGTGCACTGGAACAGGGTCGTAATGGCTGGACGCATCAACGTCCCGAGATTGAAAACTATCTGGCGCAATGATGCGTAATGGTAATAGCTATCCATTGTTCCCCTGTGATGCCAACATGATTCAGGCGGCATATGAATGGGGCACTAACACCTTTAACAAGAGCATTGCGATCATTGCGTCGAAGAGCCCCCTGCCCGTTTACACCACCATGGCGCAGGCGCAGCAGGCAATCGAACAAGGTGCGATCACCCTGTATGAAAGTACTGCGGGCGATAAGGAGACCATCGTTTTTGCGGTTACCGGTGACATGGTTCTCCTGCCGGTATTCGAGGCCAAGAATGAACTGGAACAACAGAGCTACCGGGTACGGATTGTTGCCGTAGCCAACCCGCGTCGGCTGTACCGTCCCGATTATATTGCCTGGGACACGGTGTCCGAACCGGATGGCAACTTCATGAGCGACAGTGATTTCGATTCGCTGTTCGATGGCGATATCCTGCTCGGCGTCACTGGTGGAGCGAGTGGCTCGCTGGAACCGGTCATGCTGCGCAGTAAGGCGAGCAAGCGTGATGTCATGGCATGGAAACGGGGTGAAACCACCGCTTCCCCGACTGAAATCATGGCCTTCAATGGCCTGTCGCCAAACGATATTACGTCACGTGTTAAGGCTTTGAGTGCCTGATGCAGACAGGAAACGAATCAACTGTGATGTGTGGGTTTCGACCCACACATTGCTGTGTGATCACTAAATATTATGAGAATCCAAGATCATAAAGGTAGCTCTTCATGACCGATACCAAGATTATCGTCATCGACGACGATCCTACAGGATCGCAAACTGTCCATAGCTGTTTGTTACTCACACGTTGGGATATCGACACGCTCAAACAGGGATTACAGGATGAAGCGCCGTTGTTCTTTATTCTCTCCAATACTCGCGCCATGGAGGCACAGCATGCGGCCGAGGTAACACGCACCATTTGTCGAAATCTCAAGCAAGCGCTGGAATCACTCCGTCAGGCTGGACATATGATCAATCCACTGGTTGTGAGTCGTTCCGATTCAACCTTGCGGGGTCATTACCCAATTGAAACGGATATTATCGCTGAAGAACTCGGGCCGTTTGATGCACATTTCATGGTACCCGCCTTTTTTGAAGGTGGACGCATCACACGCGATAGTACACATTACCTGTTAATTGAGGGCGAGCCGGTACCCGTACATGAAACGGAATTTGCTCGGGATTCGGTATTTGGTTTCAGTACAGCTTACATGCCGGCCTATGTTGAGGAAAAAACCCACGGACAGATAAAGGCCAGTGCGGTTGAACGGTTTTTGCTTGATGATGTGCGCGGTGATTGCCGGGAACGTCTGCGTGGTCTGCAAAACAATGTCTGCTGCGTAGTCGATGCAGAACAACAAACCGATCTGGATAACTTTGCGACACAATTGTTGGAAATCGCCAGCGAAGGCAAACGCTTTTTATTCCGTAGCGCCGCCAGTTTGTTAACTGCCTTTGCCCAGTTACCGCCACAACCGGTCGCCAGCGATGCCATGGCGCAATATGTTCGCAACCAGCAACCCGGTGTGATCCTGGTGGGTTCACATGTCAGCAAAACCAGTCAACAACTGGCGCATCTCCGGGAAAACACAAATATTACAGCGGTGCATGTGGATGTAAAACAGCTTAACGTGGCTGATCCCCTGCATTGGAGTGAAACTGCAGCTCGTATCAGTGGGGATGTGCTCAAGCAGGTTGAGACAGCGCATCAGGCTGGAAACAGTGTGGTGATCTATACCACTCGCGAGGAATTGCAGTTTGCTGATCAGGCAACGAGATTGGCCTTTGGCCAACGTCTGTCCAGCTTCCTGATGGATATTGTCAGTCGCTTGCCCGCCAATATCGGGTTTTTAATCAGCAAAGGCGGCATTACCTCCAACGATGTTCTGAGTACCGGTTTAAA
>JGI2161J19892_1000022_pt1 | contig 12258 bp, 10 predicted proteins | sample DeeMarSeWOR38_10_FD_19892 | JGI IMG/M metagenome (IMG submission 19892) | reverse complement strand
CGAGCTCTAGCGCGCGCGAGACGGGTCCGTAGTGACGAGCATTCGGCTCACCCAGGGCAGTAGCAGGTAGGCGGGAAACGAAAGGAAGAACGTAAGCAGAAAGTAGGGCGCGTAGCCCATGTAGTGGGCGCCGAAGCCCGATGCGTAACCGGCGAGGTGCCGGGTGAGGGCAAAGAGCGAGGAAAGCAGCGCCCACCGGTGAACGACTCCAGCGCGCTGGCGCTGTACATCAGCACCACGTGCTCGCTGGTGAGCGCGGCGCCGGCGCCGGCGCCGGCCGGTGGAATAAGAGAGGCGGCGGCAACATAGCCAAGGTTCGAGGCTGCCTGAAACAGGCCCAGGATCCATAGCGCCTTGAAGATGCCAACGCGGTCGGTGAACCAGCCGCCGGCGAGCCCGCCGGCAATGGACAGAATGAGCCCGATGTTGACCGACACCAGGCCAATCTGAGTCGCCGTGAAGCCGGCGTCGACCCAGAACGGCTTCACCATAAATCCCATCGCGGCGTCGCCGAGCTTGAAGGTCAGGACGAACAGGATGATTGGCAGCATGTAGGGGCGTGCGAGCATCTCCATGAGCGCCCCGAACATCGGTCCCTCGGTGAGCCTGGCGGCAGGTGCGGCGCCGCGCGCGCGCCGTCCCGCCAGCCAGCCCAGCACGTAGAGGGCGGCCGCAACAGCGAACGCGTATTCCCACAGATGATCGATGCGCAGTGCGAGCTTCACAGCGCGGTCGATCAGCCACAGCGTTCCGAGCCCAAGCACGATGACAAGCCCAAGGGCGCGCGGGTCGTGCAGGATGCCGCGCAGCTCGCGCCCGAGCGTGAGCGGCTTGCGAATGCCACCCGGCTGTTCTTTCGGTGCATAGAGGCAGACCACGCCGAGCGCGGCGATTAACACGGCGGCGGCCACGAATGCGCCCGGCCAGGTGAGCAGATCGCTCAGTATCAGTACGGCTCCGGCTGCCAGAATGCCAACACGCGCAAAACCGATGCGCACGCCGTTGGCGATTCCCAGCTCCTGGCGATCAAACATTTCGATGGTGTAACCATCGATCGCAATGTCATTGGTGGCGGAGAGAAACGTGAGCAGCGCAATCGCGATCCATACCGGCGGGCCAAAACCGGATTGCGCGGCCAGGAACAGCAGGCAGCCGCCCATCGCGAGATCGACACCAAACATCCAGCGACGATGGTGGCGATAGTGATCGACCGCAGGCGCCCAGAGGAACTTGACCGTCCAGGCGAGGCCTAACAGTGAAAGGAAGCCAATCTCGCGCAGATCTACACCGAGCTGGCGAAAATACACCGGCAGCACGTCGTAGAAGACGCCGAAGGGAAAGCCCTGCGCAAAATAGAGGATGCCAACCCAGAACAGCTTGGAGCGGAGCAGGCTCGAATGCGGTTGCACGCGCGGGCGACTCGGTAGTTCGCGCGAGTATAGCACTGCCTTCGGTCGGGCCAGCACGCGCGGCTGCGCTTGTGTGAGTGTCCGCTCAATTACTAGACTGCGTGCATGACAGCTAGATCACTGCTGTTCGCTGCGGGGATCGCGAGCGCGTGGCTGGCGAGCCCCGCGGCGGCTGCGCCGCCCGATGGCGTGGGCCAGGGCATCCCTGGCATGCAGGTGCATCGGATCCGCGAACCGGTCTATCAGTCCGAGACCTATGTATATGAGACCGGGCGCGACAAGTCACGCTCGATCGTGCTGGTGCACGGGCTCGGCGATGAGGGGGCGAGCAGTTTCTACACCATCGTGCCATGGCTGCGGGAGCACTACCACGTAGTCACGTTCGAGCTGCCGGGTTTTGCGCGCGCGACCAAGGCGAACCTCGCCTATGCCCCAACCGGCTACGCAATGTTCGTAAAGTACGTGGTCGACAAGTATGTCGGCCAGCGCCCGTTCGTGTTGCTGGGACACTCGATGGGTGGAGTGATTGCGCTGCGCTACGCGGCAACCTTCCCTGCCGGAATCGAGAAGCTGGTGCTAGTCGATACCCCGGGCATCGTGCATCGCGCGTCGTTTTCAAGCCAGTTTCTGACACACCTGCTCTCGAACTACACGCGTGACTACGTTCCGCCGGTGGTGAACACCCAGGGCAAGGCAAACGGCATTGCGCAACAGCTCGTGACGCGCCTCGAGCAGTTCAATCTCGATCCCGAAATTGTGCATGCCAGCCCCCAGTTGCGCACCAAGGTGCTCGGCGGCAATCCGCTCGCAATTGCCGGCTATGGAATCGTGCTCGAGGATTTTTCCAACGTGTTACCGAGTCTTAGAGTCCCGACGCTGGTCATCTGGGGCGCGAACGACACGCTCGCCCCGCCACGCACCGGCCGGTTCCTGGCGACGACCATCCCCGGCGCGCAGCTTGCGGTTATTGCGAGTGCGGGTCATGTGCCAATGATCGAGAATCCCCAGGCTTTTCGTAGCACGCTCGAGCCGTTTCTGAACGGCGAGCCGGTTCCCGCGCCGGCTGCGACGCCGATGCGCCGGCATGGGAATGTGCGTTGCCAGGGCAAGCACAATCAGGTGTTCGAGGGCGAATACGAGGAGCTCATTCTGCGCCAGTGTGACGGGGCCCAGATCCGCAATGCCCGAATTGGAATGTTGCGCGTGTTCGACTCCGCAATCACGATTGACCAGAGCCAGATTGGCGGCGGTGAGATCGGGCTGCATGCGCACAATGCGACCATCATGATGACCGGCGGAACAATCACGGGCGAGACCGCGATCTATGCGCTGAACAGTCGGCTGGATGTCGCCGCGACCCGCATACGTGCGGGTCACTCGGCGATGACTGCGCCGGTGGCATCAAGTCTCATTGCAACGATGAGCGAGATCGAGAGTCCCCGGCAGCGTGGCGCGCTGCATGGCGCGTTCAACGTCGTGCCCGGAAAACCGCTGTAGTCAGGAATGGCGCGGGGAAGGCGCGGCCAGCTTCGCCAGCATCTTGTCGATCACCTGACGCTGCCGCGCGAGATCGGCGAGCTGGCGTTCCAGATCGGCAAGGCGGCTACCGAGACTCTCGAGATTGTCGTGCACCTTCTTCACGGTCTCGACCCGCTGGTCGAGCATCTGCTTGTGTTCGCGCACCTGGGCATGAATCGGCGCCATCACCGCCTTCGACCAGGTGTGCGACATCGCATTGCATTCGTTGAACACCTCGCGCACGCGTGACACCAGGGTGATAAAGAACTTCTTGGTAACGAAATGCGCTTCGGTCATGACCATGACCGGGCTGTTGCGGAACGCCTCCGCCTCCTCGTAGAGCTTCTGCAACTGGCTGCGGTAGGCAAGCAGCGAGAAATTGGCGGGCTTGGTCTTGGCCAGTCCATGATCGGTGTGGAATTTGGTATAGACCGCCTGTATCAGGTTGCGGATCTGCTGGCTCTGCTTGTTGGCGCGTTCCATGGCGGCCAATACGCCATCAAACAGCGTCTTCATGCCAACCCGCAGCCCGTGGGTGGTCCACGAGTCCTTCATTTTTTCACGCGCTTCATTCATCAGTCCGTCAAAGGCGGCGATGCTCAAGTATTCGAGCAGGATCTTGATCTGGTCATTCAGGACCGTGCGTGTTGCCTGGAAGCTCTGCAGCGTCTTGTCGTAGGCGAGCTTCTCCTCACGCATGCGTGTGAGCATTTGCTGGATGGCCTCGTGACTCTTGCCGGAGAGCGCGCGCAATTCCTTCAGCTGGTTGTCGAGGGCCAGTCGGCGCGCGTCGATCATGCCGCCGGTGGACTCGATCAGGGAACCCACCTCGCGGCTCACCTTCTCGCGAAGCAGCTGTTGTTTGACTCCGACCAGATGCTCGCCGATGGCGCCTTCGAGCTTCGCCAGCCCGCTGCGCGCGAGCAGCGCCATGTCGCCCTTGACCTTTGCGACCAGACCCTTCTGTGCCGAAACCGCATATACCTGCTCACGCGGAATGCCCAGTGCCCGGGCAGTCTCATCGACCTGGCGGACAAGGCTGGTCTCGTAGCTTCCCTCGGCGCGCAGCTCATCCCAGAGCGCGTCGATTTTGTTGAGTACGGCGAAGCGCCCAGTGGGCCGAGCGCCGGTTGCCACGCAGACGTGATTGTTCCAGACCTCGAGATCCGACTTAGTCACGCCGGTGTCGGCTGCCAGCACAAACAGCACTGCATGTGCGTTGGGCAGCATGCCGAGGGTTAGCTCGGGCTCGGTGCCAAGGGAGTTGAGTCCCGGGGTGTCGAGAATCACCACCCCCTGCTTGAGCAGCGGATGCGGGTAATTGATGATCGCGTGCCGCCACACCGGAATCTCGACGCGACCTTCGGATGTGAGCGTGGGTCCGCCGCCGCTGGTTCGCGCGTCGTATAGCCCAAGCGCCTCGGCATCGCGCACGCCGACCGTCTTGGTCTTGACCATCTCCTTGAAGGCCTCGGCCAATTTTTCCGGAGAGCCGACCTCGAGCGGCAGCACCGTCCAGTTGGTCGGTGCGCGTTTAAGCTCGGCGATACTCACCGACTGCTTGCGCGATTCGATTGGTAGCAGCTTGATGCAGGGCGGGAACTTGTCGTCGTAGCCGATCTCGGTCGGGCACATCGTGGTGCGGCCCGCCTCCGAGGGCAGCAGTCGCTGCTTGTGGTTGGCAAAGAAGATCGCGTTGATGAGCTCGGTCTTGCCGCGCGAAAACTCGGCGACCATCGCGACCGTAAGCGTGTCCGAGCGCAGTTTCTCGACAAGCTCATAGAGCTTGAGGTCTTCCTCGCCGCTCGCGAGGTTCTGTTTTTCCAGCCAGCCGTGGTACTCGTCAACCAGTCCAATCAGCTCATCGCGCCAGTTCTTCAGCGCATCGATGCGTTGCCCCAATGGGCCGCTCTCGAGCAGATCCGTTTCGATTCTTGTCTGTGAACGACTCATGAGGTCACTGGTGGCGCGCCACTTCTCCGTGCACGCAAACACCCCGCGGCCGCTGGCGAAAAATCGCAGGCGGTGCGCGAGAATCCGCGTATACCTTGATAAAAATCTAGCCCAGTGCGGCGGGCATGCAATGACCGCCAATCCGCCGACCGCTCAAGGCCAGTCGAATCCGGGTGGCAGGTGTCGGGGCGACCGAACGCGAACACGCTTGTGTCGCCCGCTGGCCCCATGTTCGAGTCGCACCATCGAACGCGGTACGTCGAATACACGGGCCAAAAAGATGATCAGGCGGTCGTTGGCTTTGCCATCCACGGGCGGGGCGGCAATTCGAATCTTCAGGGCCTCCCCTGCGATCCCGGCCAGTTCGTCGTGGCTGGCGCGCGGTTGTAGGTGGACGATCAGGACGAGGTCCGGTCCGTCGCGACGGCACCACGCCGGCACTTTACAGGCCCAAGGCCAGCCGATAGAGCTGGGGCGTCAGGTGATCGACCGCCATGATGAGGAGCTGGATGACCACGAGCGCCACAATGGGCGAGAGATCGAACCCGCTCAGTGTCGGGATCAGCCTTCGCGCCGGAGCGAGCAATGGCTCGGTGAGTGAAATCAGTACCGCACCGGCTGGATTGCCGCGCAGCCCGTACGGATTAACCCATGACAGCACCGCACGGATGATGATGGCGAAAAGAAAGACATAGAGCGCGAGTTTTACAAGATCCACGCTGGCGACCACGAACAGTAGAAAGGGTGACAGCGTGCCGAGGTTACTCAGCATTCCGACGATATACAGCTCCAGCATCTGGAAGGCGTACAGCAGCAGCACGGATGCCCAATCGATGCCGAGAAACCCGGGAATTAGGCGCCGCAGCGGCTTCAGAAGAGGATTGGTAAGTGCCACGACGAACTGTGAAAACGGATTGTAGAAATCCGCGCGAACGACCTGGAACAGGAAACGCAGCATGAGGGTCAGGACGTAGAACCCAAAGGCCACCTGAACAAGAAAAACGAGCGCCTGCGTGAAGAAGCTCATGCGTTCTTTCCGAACAGCCGGGCAAGTTCATCGGCACGCTGAATAGCCGCGCGTACCGCGTCGCGGAACATAGTACGAATGCCGCGCTCTTCCAGCACTCGCACTGCCTGCTCAGTGGTGCCACCGGGCGAAGTCACGCGCCGGCGCAACATCGCCGGCTCCTCGTTTCCCTCAAGCGCCATCTTGGCTGCGCCGTAGGCGGTTTCCAGCGCGAGCAGCCGCGCTTGCGGTGCCGGCAAGCCGGCGTCGATGGCCGCGCTCTCGAGCGCTTCCATGGCGAGGAAGAAATAGGCCGGTCCGCTGCCCGAGACCGCAGTCACCACGTCCATCAGCGACTCGTTGTCGACCCAGATCGCTACGCCGACCGCGCGCAAGATCGATTCGGCCTCGTTGCGCTGGTCTTCCGTGACGAGCGCATTCGCATGCATGCCGGAGGCGCCGCTACCGACCAGGGCCGCAGTGTTCGGCATGACGCGCACGATCGGCAGTTCGGCGCCGAGCCAGCGTGCAAGGTCTGCGAGACGCACACCAGCCGCGACCGAGATTACCAGCGGTCGTTTGGGCTGTACGGCGGCTCGGATGCTCCGCGATACTTCAGCCAGTGCTTGCGGCTTTACCGCCAGCACGAGAATGTCGGCTACCGCCGCAACACTCGCGTTGTCCGCGTGCGTCGCCACCCCCAGGGCCTTTTCGGCCCCGTGGCGTTGGTTTGCATCCGGATCGGCCAGCAGCAACCGGGATTTCTGCCAGCCGTTCTGGATCAGGCCGCCGGCCAGGGCGCGCGCCATGTTGCCGGCGCCAATGAAGCCGATCAGCGGCTGGGAGGAGCCCGTTCTCATAAGGGTCGCCAGTGTAACAGGGGGTCGCGGCATGCGGGAGCGGGGGAAAATTGCCGGAAATCGCCTTGAGAGCGGGGACCCGGCGCATATACTAAAGTCTAGTTTCAGCCCGAGAAATTTTTCTCCAACTATACCCGGCCATTTCCGGAGCGTTTCATGGATATCGCGGAACTGCTGGCGTTTGCCTACAAACAGAACGCCTCCGACTTGCATCTGTCATCGGGTCTGCCGCCACTCATTCGCGTGGACGGCGACATCAAGCGCATTAACGTGGATCCGCTGGACGATCGTACCGTCCACAACATGATCTACGACATCATGACTGACAAGCAGCAGAAGGATTACGAGGAGTTCCTCGAGACGGACTTCTCCTTCGAGCTGCCGAATATTTGCCGTTTCCGCGTCAATGCGTTCAACCAACTTCGCGGCCCAGGGGCGGTGTTCCGCGCCATTCCTTCGAAGGTTCTCACGCTTGAGCAGCTGAATGCCCCGGACGTGTTCAAGAAGATCTCCGACCAGCCCCGCGGCATCGTGCTGGTGACCGGGCCGACCGGCTCCGGAAAGTCCACCACACTCGCGGCCATGATCAACTACATCAACGAGTCGCGCCACGAGCACATCCTTACGGTCGAGGACCCGATCGAGTTTGTGCACACCAGCAAGAACTGTCTCATCAATCAGCGCGAAGTCGGAAAGGACACGCTCGGCTTCAACAACGCATTGCGAAGCGCGCTGCGCGAGGATCCCGACGTGATTCTGGTCGGCGAAATGCGCGATCTTGAGACCATCCGCCTGGCGCTGACCGCGGCCGAGACCGGTCACCTCGTGTTTGGAACGCTGCACACGTCCTCGGCGGCGAAGACCATCGACCGCATCATCGACGTGTTCCCCGCGGCCGAGAAGGACATGACCCGGGCGATGCTTTCGGAGTCGCTGCGCGCAGTGATCGCACAGTCGCTGCTGAAGAAGACCGGCGGCGGGCGCTGTGCCGCGCATGAAATTATGATCGGCACGCCGGCGATCCGAAATCTGATCCGCGAGAACAAGGTCGCGCAGATGTATTCGGCTATCCAGACTGGTCAGGCGCTCGGCATGCAGACGCTCGATCAGTGCCTGATTGAAATGGTGCGCACCCGACAGGTGCACGTCGATGAGGCCCGCACCTACGCCCAGAACAAGGACATGTTTAACGCGCCTGCGGCTGGTGCCGCCGCGGCCGGAGCGAAGCGCTAAATGAACTTCATCGATCTTCTGAAGTTAATGAAGCACAAGAAGGCCTCCGACCTGTTCATCACGGCTGGGGTGCCGCCCGCTATCAAGGTCGACGGCCGCATTATGCCGGTGACGAAACAGGCATTGACGCCGGAACAGTCGCGCGCCTTTGCCTTCGGGATTATGAACGAGGAACAGCGTCGGCAATTCGAGGCGCACAACGAGTGCAACTTTGCCATCGCTCCGCAGGAGATTGGCCGTTATCGTGTCAATGTCTTCATGCAGCAGCAGCGCGTCGGCATGGTGCTGCGTACCATCAACACCGAGATTCCGCGCTTCGACGACCTGCATCTGCCCAAGGTGCTGGCCGATCTGGCGCTCACAAAACGTGGTCTGATCCTGTTTGTAGGCGGTACCGGTAGCGGTAAGTCGACTTCGCTGGCGGCGATGATTGGTTACCGCAACGAGTATTCCTACGGACACATCATTACGATCGAGGATCCGGTCGAATATGTGCATGAACACAAGAATTGCATCATCTCGCACCGCGAAGTCGGTGTGGATACCGAAAATTTCGAAATCGCGCTGAAGAATACCCTGCGTCAGGCGCCGGATGTGATTCTGATTGGCGAGATTCGTGCCCGCGAAACGATGGACTACGCGATCCAGTTCGCCGAAACCGGTCACATGTGNCTCTCGACCCTGCACGCCAATAGTGCNAACCAGGCGCTCGATCGTATTATCAACTTTTTCCCGGACGAGAAGCGCCAGCAGCTGTTGATGGACCTGTCGCTCAACCTNANGGCAATCATTTCGCAGCGCCTCATTCCGATGAAGGGAGGCAAGGGGCGTGTGCCGGCCGTGGAAGTGATGATCAACTCGCCGCTTATTGCGGATCTGATCATGGAAGGCAATGTGCCGGGCATAAAGGAAATCATGGCCAAGAGCTCCGAGGCGGGCATGCAGACTTTTGATCAGTCGCTCTACAACCTTTATGAGGCCGACCTGATTACCTACGACGATGCGCTGCGCAATGCCGACTCGGTCAATGACTTGCGGCTGCGCATCAAGCTCGAAGGCAAGGACTCCAAGAGCCGCGAGCTCGGCGAGTCAATGCGCAATATTACCTACAAGTAGTCGACCGTCGGACGATCGATGACGAAGAAAAACCAAGGCCCCGCTCGGGGCCTTGGTTTTTCTAGGCCTGGCCCGGCGTGGGCCCGAAGACCACGCGCCCCCCGACCAGCGTGTGCGTAACCCGTCCCTGGAATTCCCAACCATCGAATGGAGTGTTGTGTCCGCGCGAGACCATTTGTGCGCTGGAGAGTGTCCAGCGCGCATCGGGATCAAAAATGCAGATATCGGCGGTCGCTCCGACGCCGAGATGGCCGGCATCGGTACCGATGATTTCCGCCGGTTTGCTGGTCAGTGCTGCGAGCGCCTCCGGTAACGTCATTACATTTTGCTCGACAAGCTTGAGCGTAAGCGGCAACAGCGTTTCCAGGGCCGAGATGCCCGGAGCGGCCTCGGCAAAAGGCGCGAGCTTGGCGTCCGGTTCATGCGGCTGGTGATCCGAGCAGATCGCGGCGATCGTGCCGTGCTTCAGGGCCTCGCGCAGGCCGTCTCGGTCCTCTTCTGCGCGCAACGGCGGCAGTACATGGCACTGGGTGTTGAAGAAACCAATATCGTCTTCCGTAAGATGAAGGTGATGCGCGGTAACGTCCGCGGTGACTGGAAGACCGCGGGCCTGCGCCTCCGCCACCATTGTCACGGCGCGCGCGCTCGACAAGGCGCAGAAGTGCGCGCGTACGCCGGTTTGCTCAATCAGCGCGAGATCGCGCGCGACCCCGACAGTTTCGGCCGCTTCCGGAATTCCGCGCAGTCCGAGCCGGGCACTCACCTCGCCCTCGTGCGCGCAGCCGTTGGCGCGCAACCACGGATCTTCCGAGTGCAGGAACACCGTCAGATCAAAACTCGCGGCGTACTCCATGGCGCGGCGCATGATGAGGGTGTCGGTAATTGGCGCCATCGCGTTGGTGAGGCCAACGCAACCCGCGTCGTCGAGTGCGACCATATCGGTCAGTTGGGTACCCTCGAGTCCGCGGGTGAGCGCGCCGATCGGATGGATGAAGGCCAATCCGAATCGCCATGCACGGTGCTGGATCATCTGTGCCATGGCGGGCGTGTCGATCACGGGATCGGTGTCGGGAGGACAGCACAGCGTGGTAATCCCGGCGGCTACCGCAGCGCGGGTTTCCGACTCGATCGTCGCCTTGTACTCCAGTCCGGGTTCGCGCGGTCGCGCGCGTAGATCGACCAGTCCGGGGCAGACAACCAGCCCCGTGGCATCGATAGTGCGCTCGATCCGAAAGCCTTCCGGCGCCTTTCCGATACCGGCCACGAACCCCTCGGCGTCGACAAATACGTCCGTCCTGGCATCGATCTGATTGGTGGGATCAATCAGGCGGCCGCCACGGATGACGAGGCTCATGCGGGCCTCCCGCTTTCAGAGCTGCCACCCATGATAAGTGACATGATGGCCATTCGAACCGCAATGCCATTGGTGACTTGCGGCAGGATCACCGATTGCAAGCCGTCAGCCACCGCTGAATCGATTTCGAGACCGCGGTTCATTGGCCCAGGGTGCATGACAATGGCGTCGGGCTTTGCGCATGCGAGCTTGTCGAGCGTAAGACCGTACAGGTTAAAGTACTCCTGCTCACTCGGGATGTGTGCCCCACGCATGCGCTCGCGTTGCAGTCGCAGCATAACGATGACGTCCACGCCCTCCAGGCCTTCGCGCATGTCGGTGTAAGCCTTTATGCCGAGGGACTCGTGCCCGGTTGGCAGCAGGGTGAGAGGTGCAATGACGCGCACCTCCGACGTGCCGAGCGTATTAAGCGCCCGGATCAGCGATCGCGCCACGCGCGAGTGCATGAGGTCGCCGACGATGGCAACCTTGAGATGTTCGAAGCTGCCTTTGTGCCGACGGATAGTGAAGGTGTCCAGCATGGCCTGCGTGGGATGAGCGTGTGCACCATCACCAGCGTTAATGATGCGCACGTGCGGCGGTACATGCTCGGCGATGAGATAGGCCGTGCCGCTCTGGTTGTGGCGCACAACGAACAGATCGGTGTGCATGGCTTCTAGGTTGCGCACCGTATCGAGCAGCGTTTCGCCCTTGCTGGTGCTGGACGCCGAGACGGCGAGATTGATCACATCCGCCGACAGACGCTTGGCGGCGATTTCGAAGGTGGTTCGCGTGCGCGTGCTCGACTCGAAAAACAGATTGACGACCGTCTTGCCGCGCAGCAGCGGCACCTTCTTGATTTCACGCTCGCCCACCGAGATGAACGACTCGGCGATATCGAAGATCTGATGGATGGTTTCCCGGGAAAGCCCGTCGATAGTCAGAAAATGCCGCAGGCGCCCCTGACTGTCGAACTGGAGGTTTCCCGTCATCCCCCTGCCTCCTGCAAGGTGAGCGCCAGCGAATCGGGACCGGCGAGTTTCACATGTTGTCCGGACGCGAGTTTCATCGGCAAGCCGACGACTTGGGCGCTGATCGGCAACTCCCGTCCTTCGCGATCCACCAGTACTGCAAGCGTGACGGACGCCGGCCTGCCATAGTCGAAAATCTCGTTCAGTGCCGCACGGATGGTTCTCCCGGTGTGCAGCACGTCATCCACCAGGATTACATGGCGATCCTCCACACTCACTGGCAGGTGCGACGCGCGGACCTGCGGGTTCATGCCGATGCGCGTGAAGTCATCCCGATAGAAGGAGATATCAAGCGTCCCGAGCGGATCGGTGAGCCCAAGAAGCCCGTGCAGGCGGTTCGCGACCCAGGCACCACCCGTGTGAATGCCGATCATCAGCGGACGGCGATCGAGTAGTGGGCGAAGCTGCTCGGCCATGCGCGCCAAGGCCTGTGCGACATCAGGTGCGTCGCTCATTGCGCGTCTCCCGGCAGTTCATTTAGGAAGGCCTGCAAGATGGTCTGTGCTGCAAGACGGTCCACCTTCTGGCGATGCCGCCTCACGGGAACGCCGGCCTCAATCAGGCTATCAACCGCGGCACGTGTCGACAGGCGTTCATCCACCATGTGCACGGGTAGATTGTACCGCTCGCCAAGGCGTTCGCCAAAGGCGCGCGCTATGCGGGTCATGCGGTTGGCGCTTCCGTCCATGTTGAGCGGAAGCCCCACCACCAGGCCGCCGGGTTTCCACTCCTTAACCAGTCGGTCCAGCACCTGCCAGTCCGGGGACTGGCGCGCCACGTGCAGCGTAGTCAGCGGCTC
>JGI2161J19892_1000019_pt1 | contig 12916 bp, 13 predicted proteins | sample DeeMarSeWOR38_10_FD_19892 | JGI IMG/M metagenome (IMG submission 19892) | reverse complement strand
GGGGATGGGGAGAGTGTGGCCTTTGCGGAACGCGGCTGGCTCTGAGTCACTCGACAATGGCGGCTTTTCAGGCCCCTAGGGCTACCCAGCCCCTTGTAACTTGCTGCCGATGTGCGTAAAATTCGCGCTCTTTCGCCTCCGGGCCGAGAAAAATATTTTGGAGAGTCAGTCATGTCGAGAGTATGTCAAGTCACTGGTAAGCGCCCCATGAGCGGAAACAATGTGTCCCACGCTCATAACAAAACTCGGCGGCGGTTTTTGCCCAACCTGCACAACCACCGCTTCTGGGTAGAATCTGAACAGCGCTGGGTACGGCTGCGTGTCAGCAGCAAGGGCATGCGCATCATCGACAAAAAAGGCATTGAAACCGTCCTGGCTGACATGCGTCGCCGCGGTGAAAAGGTCTAAGGAGTAAACCATGCGTGATAAAATCAAACTCGTCTCTAGCGCTGATACTGGTCATTTCTATACCACGACCAAAAACAAGCGCAACATGCCAGATAAAATGGAAATCAAGAAATACGATCCGGTGGTTCGCAAACACGTGATCTACAAGGAAGCCAAGATCAAGTAACACCATTTTTTACTCTCGAAATGAAAAAGCCCGCTCGCAGCGGGTTTTTTTATCTTCGCCTGTTTTGTACCCCTGGCCACAAAAGCACTTTTCCGGAACTCATACAATCTCTTGGTTGAGCAGCAGGTTGCCGACCGTATCGACTTCGCAGTTCCAACCCGGTGCCAGGTAGGTGGTTGAAACCGTCTCGGTGATGAGTGCCGGGCCATCAAGCTGTTGTCCGGCCACCAGGCCATCCCGTGCATAGACGGTGGCGGGCTGGTCGACCCCATAGAGCGGAACGGTGTCATAAGGGGGTTGAACTTGCGCCGGCACCACAGGTGTCAGGCTCAGGGCTGTTGCACCGGCATGCAGACCGAGCCGCAGATTGACCAGTTCGACCGGCAATTCGAGGTCATGGCCATAACGCTCGGCATGATAACGGTGAAATGCCCGCTCACAGGCGGCCAGATCTTCTTGCCAGGGGACATTCAAATAATAGGATTGTCCCTGGTAGCGCAGATCGAGGCTTGGCTGTAGTTCGATTTCCGCTTCAGTCACCCCTTCTGCCAGTAACTCGTCCCGTCCCTGGTTTTCGAGTTCGGCATACACCGTAGCCAATTTCGTACGGCTCAGATTGGCGAGGAGCGCGATGTGGGTGCGGGACAACTGACGCGAGCGCGGCGCTACCAGCATGCCCAGTGCCGAAAGCACCCCGGCATGAATCGGCACCAGCGCCTGATGCATTCCCAGTGATTCGGCCAGGGCGCAGACATGCAAACCACCCGCTCCCCCGAACGACACCAGCGTCAGGGAACGCGGATCGATCCCCCGTTGCACTGACATGACGCGAAGCGCGTGGGCCATATGTTCATTGGCGATGCGAATCACCCCCTCGGCTGCCTCTTCGACTGACAAGCCCAACGGTTCCGCCACTGTTCGCATGGCTTGTCGCGCCGCGGCTTCTATCAACCGCATATCACCCCCAAGAAATGCATCAGGACGCAAGCGCCCGAGAATCAGGTTGGCGTCGGTGACGGCCGGCCGCTCTCCCCCTTGACCATAACAAGCGGGTCCCGGTGCAGCACCAGCTGATTCAGGCCCGACCTGTAACATACCGCCGCGATCCACATAGGCAATGGATCCACCCCCGGCACCGATGGTATGCATGTCGACCATGGGTACAGCCACAGGGTAACCGGCAATCCTGCCTTCACTGGTTAACTGCAAGGCACCGTCGATCATCGCGACGTCGGTCGATGTCCCACCCATATCAAAGGTCAACAGGCGTGTCCGTTGAACGTACTGCCCAAGAAATTGGGCTGCCGCCAGGCCACCCGCCGGCCCGGAAAGTAACATGTGCACTCCCTGTCGCCCGGCCTGGTCCGCCGCGATAGTGCCGCCCGAGCTTTGCATCACCGAGACGGCAGCCTGTGGTATCCCCTGTTGCAATCGCAGCAGGTAACCGGCNACCAATGGCCCCACATAGGCGTTNAGCCANGTAGTAATGCCNCGCTCGTACTCTCGGAATTCAGGCANAACACTCGAAGAACGGGAAACGAAGTACCGATCTCCCAGAGCTGCTTCAATGCGTTCCTCAAACCGGGGATCCAGGTAGGAAAACAACAGGTTGATTGCTACCGCCTGGGGCGCCAGGGTTTCAAGCATCTTAAGCAGGATTTCCAGATCCGCATTCGATAGGGGTTCTACCACTGAGCCGTCAGCACCCAGGCGCCCACCTGTTTCCAGACAAAGCTCCCGCGCCACCGGCACCGGTGGGGATTCCGGTTGCAGATTGTACAACTCGCGCCGTGTCTGCCGGCCAATGGTTAGCATATCGCGCAAACCGCGGTTGGTAATAAAGGCACAACGCACGCCTTTACCTTCCAGCACGGCATTGGTGGCAACCGTGGAACCATGCACGATATAAAAGTTGTGAATCGAGGCATGCTGCAAACCAAGAGCTGCCAAGCCATGCAAAATGGCCTGTTCAGGGGCGTGGGGCGTGGACAGGACCTTGTGGGTGGTCACCACGCCATCACGATAAAGGACAAAGTCGGTGAAGGTCCCACCGGTGTCGACTCCGAGTATGGTCTTCATGCGACAGCTATGCAGTTACGGCCCGCCTGTTTCGCGGCATACATGGCACTATCGGCTCGTTGCACCAACGATTCGAGCGTATCATCGGCAATAAAGTGTGTAAGGCCAATGCTGATGGTGATCGGAATGGAATGCTCAGGAAGATGGATCGGTGTTCCCCCTACATGCTGACGAATACGTTCCGCCACTTGCTGCGCAACCCGAAGTGAAGTTTCAGGAAAAATCAGTAAAAATTCCTCGCCACCATAGCGACCGATCAAATCCCTGTCACGCACCGAGGTAGCGATACGATGGGCCACTTCCTTTAGAACCCGATCCCCCACCAGATGACCCAGGGTATCATTGATCTCCTTGAAGTGATCCAGGTCGGCCATGGCAACTGTTAATTCGTTACCCTTGGCCACTGCCTGCTGCAGTTCCGCAGACAGGCTGTCTAATAAGTACCGTCGACTTGCCAATTGGGTCAGGGCGTCACGTTGCACCTGAGTGGTAAGGTTTTCGCGCTCATTCAACAAATCATGCACCGAGTTTTCTAAATCCTGCACTTCAGTACGGTGATAGATCTCAATTGCCAACGACATATCGAGATTAACGATGCGGTTTACAAAACGTGACAGGTTAAGACAATGTTCAGGTTGCTTAAGGATATCAGGCGGGAAACACCGCATAATCAGATCGACCAGCAGCCGATTGGCCGCAAGATAAAGTCCCAGGGGCAAGTCAATCCGTGCATGGGACACACCAATTTGCAAGCGATTCTCAAAATACTCATAACTGCTATAGTCCACACCCAGGCTGTCCAGGTACTCAGCGTGATTCTGCTTGAGCCGCTCGAGCATCTCGGAACCATCAACATGTGCTGCCATTTCAGGTTTGCTCAAGATGAACTCATGGAACGCTTCAATAATGGCTTCACGATTCGTAGCCAGCACTCTGGTCTGTAGCTGTTGCGCCAACTCCAGATCGGCAACTCCAAAGCCAAGCAGTGCAAGACGTCGTTCTCGACCAGGTTTGTCGAATCCGTACTTGTCACACAGAGTTTGTGGCATATAATTCCCGTTCAATCATTGCAGGTGAGCATACTTTACTCACATACACTCGCATCGGGCAGCAGGAAATAGCAGTAACATAATGAATGATACCTTACTGGTAAGTGTACAACATTTGTCACGCCACTATGGCAACCTGACAGCCATTGCTGATGTTAGCTTTGAGCTGACGCAAGGTGAGGTACTGGGCTTCCTCGGGCCCAATGGCGCGGGCAAATCCACGACCATGCAAATCATTACCGGTAATCTGGCCCCGTCTGTTGGCCAGGTTCACATTGGTGGCATTGATCTGCTTGAACAGCCAAGGCCAGCAAAAGCACAGATTGGTTACCTGCCGGAACACCCTCCGCTCTATCGGGATCTCAGCGTGGATGAATACTTACGATTTTGTGCCCGGCTGAAACGGGTCCCGCGTGACAAAATCGCGACGGCCATGGCTCGTGCCAAACAGCGTTGCGGCCTCGCAAAGGTTGGCCACCGCCTGATAAACAATCTCTCCAAAGGTTACCAACAGCGCGTCGGGATTGCGCAGGCAATCATTCATTCCCCCTCGGTAATTGTGTTAGATGAACCCACCGTTGGGCTTGATCCCATCCAGATTAGGGAGATCCGCGAACTGATTCGCGAGCTTGGTCAGGAACACGGGGTTATTCTGTCGACACATATTCTGCCGGAAGTACAAATGACCTGTGACCGGGTGCAGATAATTTCCAATGGGCGGCTGGTATTCAGTGATAAAGTTGCCAATCTCAATCAACAAATGGATTCAACCAGCTTGGTCCTCGGTTTACAACAACCCCCTGCCAAGGAAGTGTTACTCGCCATTGAAGGTGTGACCGATGTTGAAGACCTTGGTGATGGCCGGCTGCGGATCCATCATGCAGCGACTGCCAGTCCTGCATCTCGGCTGGCGGAACAAGCGGCATCGCAGGGCTGGAGTCTATATGAACTCAGCCCGGAATATAAAACGCTGGAGCAAATTTTCGTTGATATCACTTCGTCGGAAGAACCCACTGCGTTGGAGACCACCGTATGATGGTATTGACGCTAGCACTGCGTGAACTTCGCACCCTGTTTCTCTCACCCATGGCCTGGTCAATCCTGGCAATATCACAATTGATCCTTGCCTTTATTTTTCTGGCACTGGTAGAAGGTTACATCCTTATTCAGCCCCGACTCATGTTGCTGGAGAATGCCCCGGGTATCACTGAACGTATCGTTGCGCCCCTGTATGGTGCCGCAGCATGGCTACTGATGATGGTCGTGCCGCTGCTTACGATGCGTATCATCAGTGAAGAACGACGCAATCACAGTCTCACCTTGTTACTGAGTGCCCCCATCTCCATGACGGTGATTATTGTGGGCAAGTATCTGGGAGTCTTGTTGTTCCTGTTTTTAATGACCTTGATGCTCAGTATTATGCCGTTATCCCTGTTGCTTGCCGGTCAACTTGACAACGGTCATTTCGCCGCGGTGGTGATTGCCCTGTTATTGTTAATTGCCAGTTTTGCCGCGCTCGGGTTGTATCTTTCCACCCTCACCGTCCAGCCCACCGTCGCCGCCATCGGTACCTACGGCGCGCTGCTATTGCTATGGATTATCGATGTTGGTACCAATAGCGTAGCGAATGTCGAGGCCAGTGGGTTACTGACCTATCTATCGATGTTACGGCATTTTGATGCGTTGGCACGTGGCGTGTTCAGTTCCGCCGACATTGTTTACTTTGTATTGTTTATCACGCTCTTTCTTGTTTTGAGTATCCGTCGCCTGGATGCTGACCGCCTGCAACACTGATTGCGCATATGGAAATCAATCCCAAGACCCGCCTGCAATTCCGCCTCCAGAATCTGATATTTCTGGTACTGTTTGTTGTCGTTATCGGCCTGCTGGCCTGGCTATCGCAACGCTACAAATTTGAGTCGGACTGGACAGCCACCGGGCGGCATACCCTTTCGAACACCAGTGTTACTGTTCTATCCCGCATCGAGGGTCCGGTACAGATCACCGCGTTTGCCCGGCAGCAACTGCAACCGGCGATCGAGGAATTTGTCGCCCGCTATCAGAAACATAAAGCGGATATCACGCTGGATATTGTCAATCCAGATATCGAACCGGATAAAACCCGCACCATGGGGATCAGCGTGGAAGGTGAGCTGGTGATCACTTATCAAGGCCGTAGCGAGCACGTCACCAACCCGAAGGAAGAAACCATCACCAACAGCTTGCAGCGATTATTGCGTAGCCAGGAGAAAAAACTGGTTTTCCTGGGCGGCCATGGCGAGCGCCGGGCTGATGACGACGCTAACCATGACTATGGCGCCTTTATCCGTTACCTTGCATCAAAGGGTATCAAGGCGATCACGCTCAATCTCAACGAACAACCCGCCATTCCCTCCGACACCTCAGTACTGGTGATTGCCGGTCCGCAGATCGATTATCTCAGTGGCGAGGTGGATTTGATCCGTGCCTACCTGGCGCAGGGCGGCAACCTGTTATGGTTACATGATCCTGGTCGCCTTTATAACCTGGATACCCTTGCCTCTGACCTGCAGATTCAGTTTGTTGCTGGAGTCATCGTTGATCCCACCACGCAGCTGCTGGGGATTTCCGATCCCTCGTTTGCCCTGGTTACCCGTTACACTGAGCACCCGATCACTCGTGACTTTGGGTTTATGACGCTTTTCCCGCGTGCCAGTGGAATCGAGTCCACTGATCAGCAAACATGGAGCGCAATGCCATTCTTGCAAACCGTTGATCGCAGTTGGGCCGAAAGCGGTCTCATGCAAGGCGTAGTTGAATATGACGCAGGGCAGGATATTCCAGGTCCCCTTGCAATCGGCCTGACTCTGACTCGCCCTGTTCCCGCAAATGAGGCAACATCAGAAACTTCCACGCCACAGACACCCGAACAACGGGTAGTGGTAGTGGGCGATGGCGATTTTCTTTCCAATGCCTACCTTGGCAATCAGGGCAATCAGGATCTGGGTTATAACATCATCAACTGGTTAAGCCATGATGATAACTTTATTGCCATTCCGGTACGGAGCGCGCCGGATACTGAACTAACGATGAGCGAAACAGCCTGGTCAATGCTTGGTCTCTTGTTCCTGGTTATTCTGCCGCTGTTGCTACTGGCCAGTGGTATCACCATCTGGTTAAGACGACGTAAACGCTGAGATGGCTTCCCGACTCTGGCTTAACCTGGCGCTACTGCTGCTGATCGCCATTCTGGGCATCATTGTTTTCTACGAGCCCGGCAAGCAACCCGCTCCAGTGCCTGTCCGCCTAACACAACTGACACCTGCCAGCATTACCCATATCCATATCAAACGTATCTCCGGCAAGGACATCGAACTGGTGAAGGAAGCCAATGGGCAATGGTGGATGCATAATCCCTATTATCTTCCCGCCAATGAGTTTCGCGTTCAGTCTCTACTGCGCCTGGCAGAGACGGAAAGTCTGAGCAATCATGCGATTGATCAGTTGCAACCAGCGACTTACGGGCTCGATCAGCCACGCGCGATCGTGACGTTTGATCGCAGCACCCAAATCAGCTTTGGCAATACCGAACCATTACAGCAGCGGCGCTATGTGCAGATTGGCGATCAACTGCATACCATTGTCGATACCTTTTATTATCAGGCCGCTGCCAATCCAACAATATACTTGAATCATGCCCTGCTACCACCTGATGCCAACATCCGCAAGGTTGTGTTACCGGAATTGCAACTGGCTTTTAAAGATGGGCAATGGCAGCGCACACCGTTACATCCCGAATATTCTGCCGACGCCACTATTGAATTGATCAACAATTGGCGTCACGCCCAGGCGCTGGAACTCCGTACGAACAATGTAAAAGACGCCAGGGCCGATATCGAGATAGTGTTAGCTGAACAAGCAGAACCTATTCGCTTTAAACTACTACAAACAGAAGATGAAACCAGTCTGATTCGGCTTGGCATGGGCTTGCAATACGTCATTGCCAACGATACCTACGACAGTCTCTTGGCATTACCTGAAGCTGATCCTGAACCAACTGAACAGCCATCTCAACAACATTAAACAATAACTGAGCTTACACCTGTCACTGCAGTATGCCACTTGTATACAGGTAAAGTAGAACCATGCCAGAGCTACCGGAAGTTGAAACCACCCGCCGAGGAATCGAACCGCACGTCCTGGATAATACGCTTGCCCGGGTAGTGGTGCGCAATGCCAGTTTACGCTGGCCCGTACCGCGGCACCTGAATAGATCGGTAGCTGGTCAAACCGTTCAGTCTCTACAGCGTCGCGGCAAATATCTGTTACTGGGATTTACGAGTGGCACGGTGATTATTCATCTTGGCATGTCGGGCAGTTTACGTATACTTGATTGCGATACGCCTTTGCAGAAACACGACCATGTGGATTTCGTGTTTCAAAATGGTCAATGCCTGCGGCTGCGCGATCCCCGTCGCTTTGGTGCGGTGTTATTTACCCGCAAGGATCCTTTGCAACATAAACTGTTAGCCGATCTCGGTCCCGAACCGTTGGACCGGGCCTTTAGCGGGGAACACCTGTTACGCAAGTCACGTGGTAAAATAGTCGCGGTAAAATTGTTCATCATGAACAGCAAGATTGTTGTCGGCGTGGGTAACATCTATGCCAATGAAGCCCTGTTTCTGGCGGGTATCAATCCCAGGCGCAGCGCGGGACGCCTCTCGGCCGAACGATATGCGCGACTGGCACAGGCAATCAAAACTGTCTTGCGCGCAGCCATTAAAGCCGGGGGCACAACCCTGCGCGACTTTACTGCCGAGGATGGTCGGCCGGGTTATTTCCAGCAACAACTGCATGCCTATGGCAAGGCAGGGGAACCCTGTTCACGCTGCGGCACGACGATCAAACACATTAACCTGGGCCAGCGTGCCACCTATTACTGCCCGCATTGTCAAACCTGATTGCACCACACCACTGCCCCAGCCTGTTGTTGTAACAGGCACATATATCCCTAGTGCACGCCAGCTTGTCCTTCACCGCGTGGGTCACTGGCTGATGTCACCCTATTGGTTTGTCTGTTCCAGATGACCATTTGCATGTTGCCGTAAGGCTGCTGCAATAATTTGAGTTCATGCCCCATAGTCTGCAAGTGTCTCGCCTGCTCATCACTGATGGCCCCTGCTTCATAAAAGATCACATCCGGCAGATATTGATGATGATAACGGGGCAAATTGACAATTGCCCTGGCATCCATTCCTGCTGCATAACCAAGGATGCCATGCAACACCATGGTGATAATGCGACTACCTCCCGGCGTACCCAGTATTGCCACCCCCTGCTCAGTTTCGACAAAGGTGGGACTCATACTGGACAGCATACGTTTCCCCGCTGCGATCGCGTTAGCCTCCGCGCCGACCAGGCCATACACATTGGGGACACCCGGCTTGGCAGAAAAATCGTCCATTTCATCATTCAACAGCACTCCGGTCCCCGGTGGCATAAATCCGGAACCAAATGGGTAGTTAATGCTCAGGGTAGCCGCGACCCGATTACCCGCTTTATCCAGAATGGAAAAATGGGTGGTGTGATTGCCACCACTGGTGTCGGCTACTCGCCCTAGCGACTTGCTGGGGGTGGCTCGCCGAAGATTGATCGAACGCTGTAATTCGGCCGCATAGGCCTTATCCGTCAATTGCCTGACCGGCACCGNGACAAAATCAGGATCGCCTAGGTAGTGCGCCCGATCCCGATACGCCCGTCGCATCGTCTCCACCATGATCTGTTGCCGTTGCAACGGTGTCATATGATCGAGGCGATACCTTTCCAGAATATTCAGCATGGTTACCAGGGCCACNCCACCCGACGAGGGCGGCGGTGCGGAGANAATGCGGTAACCGCGATACGTACCAACGATAGGCGCACGTTCCACAACGGCATACCGCTTTAAATCANCGAGGCTCCAGATGCCGCCAGCTGCCTTAACGCCGTGAATTAAGCCCTTAGCCACCACACCACTATANAACCCNGCTCGCCCNNNTTGCCCCAGTGCCTGCAAGGTANTNGCCAGATCCGGCTGCTTGATACGGTGACCCAGTGGCGGTACTTCGTTATTCAACAAAAACACCNCTGCCGCGGCAGGCGAAGCCTGTAGTGCCTTGAGTCGAAACTGTGCCATGCGCCGGTAATGCGGCGTCACTTCAAACCCATTGCGGGCAGCGCGAATGGCCGGTGCAAGACTGCGAGACAAAGGCAGTTGCCCATAGTTTTTCGCCATATGGACCAAGGCTGCCGGCTCGCCGGGAATCCCGGCGGCCAACGCGCCGTCTACCGACAGGCCGGGAATCACATTTCCCTCGCTGTCCTGGTACATATTCCGTCGGGCCGCCGAAGGTGCCGTTTCGCGCCCATCGATCATGACTTGCTTGCCATCAGCGGCACGGTGCAATAGCCAGAATCCCCCGCCCCCAATGCCTGAGCTATAGGGCTCGACCACTGCCAACGTGGCACTCACTGCCACGGCCGCGTCAAAGGCATTGCCACCGGCAGNGAGGATCTCGAAGCCCGCCGCGGTGGCAACCGGATGTGCTGCAGCAACCGCTGCCTGCGGTGGCAGGGATGCCGCACTGACATTGCATGCCAGTAACAGACTCAACAAAAGACAGTAAACGCCGCGCATAGAACTCACCTTAGCAAAATCCGACACTCATCGTTAACCCCGCTTCGTGGTCAATAAAAAAGCCCCGCTCGGGGCTTTTTTACATTGTTCTCAACTGCTCAGGCGCTTTGCAATAACTGATATTTTTTCATCAACTGATCTTCAGTTTCTTCATTGTCAGGATCCTTGAGGATACAGTCGACCGGACAGACCTCAATACACTGCGGTTCATCAAAATGACCCACGCATTCAGTACACAGGTTGGGATCAATTTCATAGATCTCATCACCCTGGGAAATGGCGCCATTAGGGCATTCGGGTTCGCACACATCGCAGTTGATGCACTCGTCATTGATCAGCAGGGACATAGAGGCCTCACAATTACTGATAAAAAGAATCAGGATTACGCCGTTAAGAAATCAATATTAGCGTATTCTGTTATTTAATGCAGCCACCACACTGGCATGCACAAAGGCAGAAACATCGCCGCCCAGGCTGGCGATTTCCCGCACCAGACTGGAGGAAATAAAGGAAAACTGTTCCGCTGGCGTCAGAAAAACCGTTTCCACTTCGGGGGCCAGTTTGCGATTCATACTGGCGAGCTGAAATTCGTACTCAAAGTCGGACACGGCCCGTAAGCCACGGATAATGACCCGCGCTTGCTTTTCTTGCATGAAATCGACCAACAGGCTATCAAAGCCACATACCTCCATGTTGTCACAGCCAGTCAATACTTCCCGCGCCAGAGTAACTCGCTCACCCAGGCTGAAGACCGGGGCCTTGGTTCCACCCGCGGCAATCGCAACTACGACGTGATCAAACAGGCGACAGGCCCGTTGCACCAGATCCACATGGCCGTTGGTAATGGGATCGAAAGTTCCAGGATAGATCGCGGTAATTTTCATGCTATCAATCGGGCAGTTGGACTGTGGGCATTCTAGCGGCTTTGCTCCTGGGAGGCCACGCGCTCGAGCAGATGATAACCGACTTCACCGGCGGTCTTGCTTCGATATACGCGCCAATTCTTCGGCAAAGAAGGCAAGCCGGCTTTTGCCGGCGCTTCGAGATAGATCCAGGCATGCGCCGTTAACCAGCCATTTTGCTCAAGTCGCTCGATACACTTGGGTAACACATCAGTCTGGTAAGGTGGGTCTACAAACACCACCTCAAAGGGTATTGCCGGACCTTGCAGGTACTCCATAGCCTCGGCCTTGATCACCTCAGCCGCTTCGGTTTGCAGTAAAGTTAAATTGGCGCGTAATTGTTTAACGACTATCGCCTGGTTATCAATCAATACCACTTTGCCTGCCTCTCGTGACAAAGCTTCCAGGCCGAGGGCGCCACTGCCGGCAAATAAATCCAGGCAACGGGCCCCGGCGATTACCGGCGCGAGCCAGTTAAACAGTGTTTCCCGCACCCGATCGGGTGTAGGCCGTAAGCCGGGAACCTCCGGAAAGGACAATTTGCGACCGCGCCACTGCCCCCCAATGATGCGCAACTGGTTTCGTGTTTTACTCATGTCCCTTGTAATGTCATCGTAGATATCGCTTCAACGAATGAGGCGTACCGCGACCACATTTGTACGGTGAGTTACGGTGACTGTTCCTGGCCTACCGTGACGGTTAATAGCCTGGCAGGATCAACACGACGTGCAAAGGCATCCTTGATGGACGCTACCGTAACTGCATTGACCTTGCTGTTGAAGGTGCTGAGATAATCCAGGGGTAAATCATAAAAACCCAGCATAGCAATGTATTCCACGATATCCCGGTTACTGTCGATGCGTAAGGGGAAACCGCCGGTGATATTCATCTGGGCATGTGCCAGTTCATCCTCGCTCGGCCCCTGTTCGATAAACTCACGCAAAGTTTTGTCCAGCAGGGCCAACGCTTTGTTACGGGAATCATTCTTGGTCTGCAGACCCATGATAAAGGGTCCTTCCTGGCGCATTGGCAGAAAGTAACTATAGGCGCTATAAGCCAGGCCATTCTCATCACGAATGATTTTCATGATGCGGGAACTGAAACCACTTCCCCCCAGAATATGGTTACCCACATACAGATCAAAATAATCGGGATCGCCGCGCTTCATTCCCGGTTGGCCCACAAGAATATGCGTTTGGGTTGAGGGATATCCATTCTGAATCACCTCGGCCTGGGATAAGGCATTCACCTCAGGTAATGCCGCCGCAGGTTTACCCTTTGGCAATTCTCCGACCAATTGTTCTGCCAGTTGTTTGGCTTCATCTTTACTCAGTGCACCAACGATCGCAACCACGGCGTTGCGTCCCACATAGTACTGTTGATAAAACGACAGCAGATCATCGCGACTGATAGCGGCAACCGTTTCGGCCTCACCCAATGTCGGCGTGGCATAGGGGTGATCGTGAAACAGGGCCTGATAAAACGCCTTGTCGGCAATCTGGCCCGGTGACTGTTGCTGATTCTTGAGGCTAATTAGTACCTGCTTGCGCAGGCGTTCCAACTCGGTTTGTTCAAAATGTGGTTGGTTGACGATGGCCGCCATGGTACTGACAGCCTTGTCCAGAAGCGGCGCCTCGGTCAGACTGCGCAACTGCAG
>JGI2161J19892_1000018_pt1 | contig 13082 bp, 13 predicted proteins | sample DeeMarSeWOR38_10_FD_19892 | JGI IMG/M metagenome (IMG submission 19892) | reverse complement strand
GCGGTCGCTCGGCCTGCTCGAAGTACGTCAGTTTCCGTTGATCAAGAATACCGTGATCACGGTGACCACTGCCTATCCGGGTGCCAGTTCGGAACTGGTGAAAGGGTTTGTCACGACACCCCTGCAGCAGGCGATGGCGGAAGCCAACGGCATTGATTACATTTCGTCCACCAGTTCCCAGGGCCTCTCGACCATCGAGGCCCAGATGCGCCTCAACTACGATCCCAATGCCGCCATCGCCGAGATCCAGGCCAAGGTCGCCAGTAAGCGCGGTGAGTTACCCGGCGAGGTGGAAGATCCGGTGATTGAATCCACCACCGGTGATCGCACCGCCCTGATGTACCTGGCATTTTTCAGTGACACCATTCCCCGCCCGCAAATCAGTGACTATGTCCTGCGAGTGGTGCAGCCGCAATTGCAGGCCCTGCCCGGGGTGGCCAAGGCGCGCCTGTTTGCCTCGCAGTTTGCCATGCGCATCTGGCTCGATCCGCAACGCATGGCGGCGTTGGGGGTAACCGGTGAGGATGTGGTCAATGTATTGCGCGACAATAACTACCAGGCCGGAATCGGCTCTACCAAAGACAAATACGTCAGCATCAATCTGACCGCCACAACCGATGTGAATGCACCGGAAAATTTCCGCAAGCTGGTGGTGCGCAGTCAGAACGGCAGCCTGGTCCGCCTGCAGGATATCGCCCGGACTGAACTAGGGGCCGACAATTATGATTTTACCACCTGGTATAAAGGTATCCCTTCGGTGTTTATCGGTATCGAGCAGGCCCCCGGTGCCAATCCCATCAACGTGGCGGATCGGGTCAATGATTTGATTCCGCGCATCGCAACCCAGTTACCAAAAGGCTTGCAGGTCAAGGTTCCGTATGATGCCAGCCAGTTCATCAAATCATCCATCAAGGAAGTTTATAAAACCATTATCGAAGCCGTATTGATTGTCCTGGTGGTGATCTATCTTACCCTGGGTTCAGTGCGTGCCGCGATTATCCCGGCCGTGGCCGTGCCCTTATCAATGATCGGTGCCGCCTTCGTCATGTATGTGCTGGGCTATTCGCTCAATTTGCTGACCTTGCTGTCGATGGTGCTGGCCATCGGCCTGGTGGTGGATGATGCCATTATTGTGGTGGAGAATGTGCATCGTCATATTGAACAGGGTGAGCCCCGCCTGCAGGCCGCATTAAAGGGAGCACGGGAACTGGCCATTCCGATCATTGCCATGACGACAACCCTGCTGGCTGTGTATGCCCCCATCGGATTTATGGGTGGTCTGACCGGCGCCCTGTTCATCGAATTTGCCTTTACCCTGACCGGAGCGGTGTTGATTTCGGGTGTGATCGCCCTGACCTTGTCACCGATGTTGTCGTCGCGAGTATTGCGAGAACACGGTAAGGAAGGGCGATTTGAACAAAAGGTGGAACAAGCGTTTAACTGGTTATCCGATGCCTATCAACGTACCTTACACAAGGCACTGAATCGAGTCGGTCTGATGGCGATTCTGGGTGCGGTCATTCTGACCTCGAATTACCTGATGTATATGAACAGTAAAAATGAACTGGCGCCGGATGAAGATCAGGGTATTCTGTTTTTCAGTTCCACCGGGCCGCGTACCGCCAGCCTCGAATACCTGGAAGCTTATGGTCGCCAGATCAATTCGATATTTGAAACCTTTCCCGAATACAACGAGAGTTTTTATATCCTGGGACGCACACCGGGGCAGATCTTCGGCGGCTTCAAGATGAAACCCGTCGAGGAACGCGAACGTAGTCAAAACGAACTCAAAGGCCCGCTGTTCGGCATGCTGGGGCAGGTCGCGGGTTTTCGCACCTTTGTGTTTCCCCGTCCGAGTATTCCCACACCCACACGGGGCGCACCGTTTCAATTTGTGCTAACCACCGATCGCAGTTATGAAGAGCTGGTCGAGGTAGCTGATCAACTGCTGGGACAGGCGATGGGCAGTGGTAATTTCATGTTCCTGGAAAAATCCATCGATATTGACCGTCCCACAATCAGTATCGAGATTGATCGGGATCGCGCCGGTGATCTGGGTATCAGTATGGCCAGTATCGGCCGTAACCTGGGGACCTTGCTGGGTGGTGGTTATGTCAATCGCTTCAGTATGGAAGGGCGCAGTTATAAAGTCATTCCCCTGGTGGCGAGGGAGTTCCGTCGCGATGCCGACATGCTCAAGGATTATTATGTCCGCAGTGCCAGCGGCGATCTGGTACCCCTGTCTAATATCGTCACCCTGAAGCAATCGGTCGAGCCGACCGATCGCACCCAGTTTCAGCAGCTGAATTCCCTCGTTATCCAGGGCATTACCAGCCCCAATGTCGCGTTGGGGGATGCACTCGAATACCTGACCGGCACCGCGCAACAAAGTTTGCCCAAAGGCTATGGTTATGACTATCTGGGTGATTCGCGCCAGTACGCCATGGAAAGCGAGGCTCTGACCATCACCATGTTAATGTCGCTACTGGTGATTTACCTGGTGCTGGCGGCGCAGTTTGAAAGCTGGCGCGATCCGGCCATTATTCTGGTGTCAGTCCCACTAGCTACGGCCGGGGCATTGATATTTATTATGTTTGATGTGAATGCCCTGTCTTTGAATATCTATACCAAGGTGGGATTAATTACCCTGATCGGCGTGGTGGCGAAAAACGGCATTCTGATTGTTGAGTTTGCTAACAAGCTGCAGATTAATGAAGGTCTGTCGAAGCACGACGCGGTGGAAAAAGCCGCCACCATCCGGCTGCGGCCCATCTTCATGACCTCCATCGCCCTGATCGTCGCCATGATACCCCTCTTAATTGCCACCGGGGCAGGGGCAGTGAGCCGTTTTCATATCGGCCTGACAATCGCCGCAGGCCTGGGGATTGGTACCCTGTTTACCCTGTATATACTGCCGGCGATCTACGTTCTGTTAGCACGCGATCATAACAAGGCAAAAGTCTAGGTCCCTGTGCCGAGCGGTTTCTTGGCTTGACCGAATCAACCATGCTCACGACACAGGCGATCAACCTGCTTCAATAACGTCGGCAGGCGATCCTTGCCGTACATTTGTTGAATCGCCTGTCTGGCAACATCTTCCTCGATACCGATCGCCGTGACATACAACGGGCGTTGACTGCCACCTCGGAGCAGTTCGGTTGAAGCCGGTGTATCCCTAAAGGCTGACTTTGCCACACCAATGACTGCTACCTTCCCCTTCAGCCTTTCATACAGAACCATGCCCAGCCCGGGTCGGCGTTCTTTCCCCAGATAAACAAAGCCATCAATCACGATAATGTCGACATGTTTATCAAGTTGCTTGTACATCTTCAAAATACACGGTAGTTCCCGACGATAAAATTCACCTGGCACATACTCATCCACGATCTCGCAAATAATGCTGATTTCCTGTAATGGCACAGAATCACCCCATGCCCGGAAGAGGATACCGGCGACCACCGCCTTGTCCGGCCGATAATCAACATCAACTGCCAGAATGTTCACTTTCACCTGCCTCCCTAAAACAGAAAAAGGTATTGCTTCTCCATGTATGCACAGTTCACACTATGAAAAATAGTCACCGCCACCCACGTCACATTTTCAGATCTGCTCCCCAAACATAATCCAACTGGCTGGTTATACTCCAAGGCATGCTTAAATACATCCGCACAAAACTAAGTAGCTTCAATATTACTCTTCCGCTTGCCGGGTGGTGGCTTAGTTTGAGGTCCTGGTGGTTAATGCGGGAGAGAGACTATTTCCCTGTGTTACTCCTGGGTGGGCTGGGACTGGTTATCGGTGTTTGCAGCATCGTCATGCTTCAGCTCAGCGCACGCCAGGCTGATAATCGCCAACTGACCTGCCTGGCGCTTAATGTTTACCACGAAGCCAGAGGTGAACCTGCGGCAGGACAGTATGCGGTAGCAGCCGTGACACTCAATCGTGTTGCCTCAAGCCGTTATCCCAATACCATTTGCGAAGTCGTTTATCAACAGAAGTGGGACCGTCTTCGCCGCCGCTATGTGGGCGCGTTTTCCTGGACCGAATTTGATACCAGGCCGTCATTAAAAGAAAAGGCATGGCAACAAGCCTGGCAAGTTGCCGAGGCAGTGTATACCCAAGATCAATTACCTGAACTCGATGGCGCCTTGTTCTATCACGCCAGGTCGATTAAACCCAGCTGGGCACGTCATAAAAAACCGGTTGCTCATATTGGTCGCCATATCTTTTATCGCTAAACATCATTCATGATTCAGACTCGTTGATAACAGACGGATGTCTGGCACCGATATCGCTGCGGGAAAACGGCAAGAAATTTTTTTGCTTTCCCACCGCTGCCGATGTCATGATCCGCGCATGTATCCCGGTGAACGTTTTAACAGTATCAGTCATCTCATTGGTGCCGCTCTGGCCCTGGCCGCACTGATCGTATTGGTGGTTTTCGCCTCCCTGCAAGGCGACCCGTGGAAGATTGTCAGTTTCACTATTTATGGGGCGACGCTGTTCCTGCTGTATGCCCTGTCGACGCTGTACCACAGCCTGCATGGTCGTGCGAAACTTGTCTTCCAGAAACTGGACCATGCAGCAATTTATCTTCTCATCGCGGGCTCGTACACCCCCTTTACGCTGGTGACCTTGCGTGGGCCATGGGGCTGGGCATTATTTGGTGTAGTCTGGGCTCTGGCCATCATTGGTATCATCATTGACAGCCTGCATCGCAACGGCCCACGAATCTACCAGATCATTATTTATCTCCTCATGGGATGGGTGATCTTGGTTGCCTTGTATCCCCTGATTCAAAACTTGCCCATCGGTGGTCTCGTCTGGCTGGTAGTTGGTGGCCTGTGCTATACCGGCGGCATGGTATTCTATGCGTTGGATGAGAAACTGAATCATGCCCACGGCATCTGGCATCTGTTTGTCCTGGGAGGCAGCATCTGTCATTTCCTCGCCATCTTGCTATATGTTTTATGAACCCAATCGTGTCGATCACAAACATGCTGTTTGCCTACCCGTCATTTCAATCTCATCGGAGACGACAAGGCTGGCATGTTGTCTGCGCGCTAGGCCTGTTCTTGCTATTAACGTGTCAGGCCCCAGCAGTGGCTATCAAGAGCACGGTAAAAACACTGGACTTACCCTCGGGTGAGGAAATTTCGCTCGAAGTCTTCGGCAAAAGTACGCAACTCCAGATTTTATGGATTGCCTCGACGCCCGGCATCAAGCCGCGTCAACGCCAGGTGGCCGAGAAACTGGCACAACACCACATGCAAGTCTGGTTGGTCGATCTGGCAGAATCTTTATTCCTGCCTCACACTACCCAGACGCTGCGAACCATTCCCGCCAGAATGGTGGCCGAACTCATTAACGCCCTGCCAGGAAACAAGCAGACTTCTATCCTGATTATCAGTAACAGCTATGGCGCGATTCCCGCCTTGCGCGGCATCCATGCCTGGCAATCGCAATACCCTCAAACAAGCAGGCTATTAGGGGTGGTGTTATTCTCACCCAACTTCTTTACACATGTTCCCGCCCTGGGCAGTCAGCCTTCATTTATTCCTGAACTCGCAGCAACCAACGTCCCTATCTACCTCTATCAAGAAGCCAAAAACGGCAATCGCTGGCACTTACCTGCGATTCTGAACGTGTTACAGCAACATGCCCCGGTGTATACGGAAATACTCCCCGGGGTGACGTCGATGTTTTATGACGAGGACCAGGCCGCGGAGACCTTCGCTGTCCTACAAACCATGCCGGATAAAATCCAGCACGCAGTTGACATCCTTAGCCGGCATGAGACACCTGCAATAGCATTACCTGTAGAGGCAGACCTGCCTATAATGAGCGACAGCGGACTGGATTCGCAATTGAAACCTTATCGCGGTNATGTTCAACCACAGCCGTTTTCACTCGTGGATGCCAACGGCAAAAATTTCGAAGTTAAAGACTTTAGCGGCAAGGTNACCCTGATAAATTTCTGGGCCAGTTGGTGTTCACCGTGTGTGGAGGAAATCCCGTCCTTGANNTTCNACCNGAAACAGGCCATGGCAGGTAAGGCATTTCAACTCATCTCTATTAATTATGCCGAATCTCCGCAGCATATTCATGAATTCATGCGCAAGGTTGCGGTCGATTTTCCAGTGCTCGTGGATCCGGCTGGCAAGCTGGCCGGACAATGGAAGGTGGTTGCGTTTCCGTCAACGTTTGTAATCGGCCCCGATGGTAAAATACAGTATGGCGCCAATGCTGCCATTCACTGGGATGCGCCCGAGGTGCTACAGCAAATAAATCAGTTACTGGAACAGCATTAACCGATATTACTTATCTGTGTCATTCAGACGTTGCTGCTGGTCCTGCAATACCTGGTTGATCTGATCAGCGGTCTCCTCGGCCCGTTGAATCGTTTGCTGCGGATGGGTGATGGTTACATTATCTTCGGTGGCGGTGATGCTGGAGGAACCGAGGTAGAGTTTGATCACATAACCAAGAATGACTAACGCTAGAAGTAGACTGATGAATCGCATATCGACTGCCTTTCTATGAATAAATTTTAGATGTCTTATGTTGCCAAATAGATTGAAGTGTCTTATTTGGCCTTTTTATTCCTTATCAGCACTGGCTGCTTCACTCGCCTGATGTAAGACACGTCTCCAGCGTTTATCGCCCAGGTAAGCCCAGCTTGCCGGATCCTCAAGCATTTTTTGCTCGAAAAAGCTAACATAATGCTGTGCCAGTATTTTAAGGTCGTTGCACACCAGTGGCTCGCCAAAAACACCGGTGATTTGTTTCCCTTGGGAATGAAAATACGAGGGCAAGACGGGCACACCGAGGCGGGCCGCTATTTTCGCCGCCCAGGACGGGAAGCCGACCTGTTGGCCAAAAAATTGTGCCTTCACTCCATGCTCGGAATGATCCACATTATCGAGGGTGGCCGCCAATGCTTTGCCGGATTTCAGAACCGAAAACAGTGTGCGAGATAACTCAAACGGATTACCGCCCCGTACCATGAGAATCGACACCTGCATACGTTCGAACATACTCAAGGCAGCTTTGGTTCGTGCGATAGTGGAAGGATTCCTGGCGATCAACACCAGGGGAAATTCACGCTGCATCCTGAGTGACGAAAAAGCACTGCCGACATTATGCGGCACTGCAATGACAAGTCCACCATGCTCGGCCACCAGCTGATTGATCATTTTCGTCTGTGCCGGTGCAAAAGCGACCCTCTCTACAACGGTATCCACACCCTCTCGATAAAGCTGGAAATAGTTTTTCACTACACCGAGCACATTACTAAGGTATTGCTGATAGACCTCTTTTGGCTGGTGATGATAACCGGCACCTTGAGCCAGCACACAGATATATTCACAGGATTGACGTAACGGATTACTGCGCCAGCTATAAAGCATTCGCATCAGAGCAATCAGCAAGCGCACGGGTAGCAACGCCACGAAAAGTGGCGTATGTCTGAGCAGCCAGAACAGAACGGGGATCATCACCGATTTAATTCGCGTGCCACTTAACATGTGACTACCACGACTACCGATATCCTCGACGACTTCCAGCTCTTTTAAATAAAGTGCCGGAGAATAGATGGTTTCAGAACGATTTTGCGCACGTTGTTTTGGAGTTGTCATACTTATCAGTCAATACTGGTTTTAAATTCAATTTTTTTTACTATAAATACTATTATAATGGTGCATTGGCATATTACCTACTCATACCTACATAGAATAATCAGATCCATGAACCAAATAGCCTATTGCCTGTCAAAATTGTACATATCCTGTCTCCCGATGCCCACAAATTGACACCCAGAGAAACATTCGGCATGCCTATAAAAATTATTTTGTTGTTACTCTTGTTCAGCCTGAATGGCATGCCGCTCCTGGTTCACGCACAGGAGGCCAAACTCGATCCATCTCGTGTCAAATGGTCCAGCCTGCATTACAAGACGTATATTGTGTTTTTCTCTATGAACGTCAAAGCTCGCCTGAAACAGATCCCTCTCGCCACCTCAAAGACAGCCTTGCTAACACCAAAACAAGGCCAGGGTGCCATGCCAAAGGCAGACCCCACCTACCGTATTGATCTGGATTCAAAAATTATGGGCCGCAAGTCTTTCATCAGCCTCTGGTTTGACCCAGCGGTAATGCATTTCAACGCACACAAACAGATACCGGCAGTAAACAACGGATAAAAACGTATCGGATACTAGAAAACGGCTACTATTCTCACGAAACCAAACCGAAAAAAAATGAAACAGACCTGCCACCAAATAAATGGACCCAGATAGGTGAGGGAAACAAAACATTCAACAAACTGCCACCCGCAGGCGTAACTATTACCGAACCCACTGCTCTGTATTACCTGGTTTCTGCCTCAAATCTCAAAAAGCCCGGTGACAAGTTCCAGGAATATATTTTCACCAAACACGGTATCTATCAACTCAATCTACATGCTGTAGATTATAAGGAAATCGAGACGGATTACGTACAACTGCACAATGGTAAAAAACAGAAATCCCAGGGTGAATACAAAACTCTGCACATCAGGATGAACGCTGTGCCTATCGATCCATCGGAAGCGGACAAATTCGATTTTCTCGGGTTGAAAGGTGATATCCACCTCTATATGGATNCAGTGACCCGGGTGTTACTACAGATAAGCGGCAANGCCGATATCATTGGTCACACTGATATCACACTAAAAGAAGTCGTGTTCTAGTCGNATTTCAGCACCACCNGCCTGCTGCCAATCATTATNGTATCAGGCCAGTAAGGCCACAGTTTTAACCTGAACATAGACCTGTTTACCCGGTACCAGCTCNAGCGCCTGGGCAGATTTGCGGGTGATTCGTGACAGAATGGATACGCCGGCCGCATCAAGCCGCACCGTCATTTGCGCCGGATTCTCCTCCAACAGTTCCTCCACTCTGGCAGGAAATATATTAAGGATACTGGTGTTCGTTTGTTGAACCAGGGTCAAGCTGACATCACGCGCCAGCACACGCAAACGTACTAACTGTCCTTCAAGAAGTTCGTTGTGCGGCACGGTAAATTGTCCACCGGCAAACTCCAGGTATGTCAGATGATAAGCATCATCATGTCCCACGACTTTCGCCTCAATAATCGATTCGGCTTCACGACTATGGGCCAGGGGTAAATCACTGCGGGTTAACATCTCGGCAATCGGTCCCGCAGCCTTAATGCGGCCCGTTTCCATCAGGGCTAGCTGATCTGCCAGGCGTGCCACCTCATCGGGATAATGACTGACATAGAGAATTGGTATCGCCAGTTCGTCTTGCAAACGTTCCAGAAACGGGTAAATCTCGGCTTTACTATTTATATCCAGCGCCGCCAAGGGTTCATCCATTAACAGTAAGCGTGGGCTGGTTAACAGGGCNCGGGCAATTGCGACGCGTTGGCGCTCACCACCGGACAGCTGATGNGCACGNCGTGACAATAAGGATTCAATCCCCAGCAGATTTATTACCTGCTTAAACGCCAGTCGACGCCCTGCAGCNGGCAGACGTTTATAACCATATTCGAGATTGCCGCGCACAGTAAGATGGGGAAACAGATTCGCTTCCTGAAACACATATCCCAGCGATCGCCGATGAGCAGCTAAACAATGCTGCTCGTCCTGCCAGACATCCTCGCCGAGAGAAAAATAACCCCGCTGACAATTTTCCAGTCCGGCGATGGCCCGTAACAGGGTGGTCTTGCCACAGCCGGATGGGCCGAAGATCGCCGTGATCCCCTGCATCGGCACACTTAATTCCGCATCGAGGATAAAGCTATCCCGCTGCAGGTAGAAACGCGCCTCAATAGTCATGATTGCGCCACCCAGAAGCGACGGTTGACCACGTATACCGTCAGTAATAGTAGAAAAGATAACAACAGCAGGCCGCCCGATAACCAGTGCGCATGGCCATATTCCAACCCTTCCACATGATCGTAAATGGCAATCGACAACACCTGGGTTTCGCCGGGTATATTGCCGCCGATCATCAGAACCACGCCGAACTCGCCTACCGTATGGGCAAAGCCCAGCACCGCGGCGGTGAGAAAACCCGCCCTGGCCAGCGGTACTGCAACGGTAAAAAAGCGATCCAGCGGTGAGGCCCGCAGCGTCGCGGCGACTTCGAGGGGTCGATCACCAATCGCACCAAAAGCCGCTTGCAAGGGTTGCACTACGAACGGTAATGAATAAAACACGGAACCAATAACCAGACCAGTAAAGGTAAACGCCAGCGGTTGGCCCCCAAGGCTTTGCATCAGCCCACCTACCGGACCATGCGGCCCCAGGGCAATTAGCAAATAAAAACCAAGTACAGTAGGTGGTAACACCAGGGGCAAGGCCACCACCGCTTCCACCAACACCTTGAATCGGAACTGGCTCCGCGCCAACCACCATGCCAAGGGGGTGCCGACGATTAATAAAATTATCGTAGTGACCCCGGCCAGTTGCAGGGTAATCCACAGCGCCACCAGGTCTTGTTCCGTTAACACCACATTACTCACTTGTTAGTATCATCAGTCTTTTGATAATTCATTGCGTATCATAACCATAAGCTCGAATAATAGTTTGTGCTTCTGGTCCCTGCAGGTAAGCGATAAATTCATGCACCGCAGGATCATCTCTGAGTAATATCACTTGCTGTTCAATTGGTTGATAGAGAGTCTGAGGAATAAGCCAGTAGGAGCCGGTAACAGTCTGGTCCCGTCTTTTTATCTGTGAATAGGCGACAAAACCCAGCTCGGCATTGCCGCTTTTGACAAACTGGTAGGTCTGGCCGATATTCTCACCACGTACCATACGCTGGCGCAGGTCATGCCATAATCCTTTCGCTTGCAAGACCTCTTGCGCCGCCTTGCCATAGGGTGCCAGTTTCGGATTGGCAATCGCCAAACGGTTGAATTTTCCTGTCTCCAAAATACTGCCCTGCTTGTCAATCAACCCTTCATGTGGACTCCATAACACCAGTCGACCCCGCGCGTAGGTAAAACGACTACCCGCAATGGCTACCTCTTCCTCTTCCAGTAATCGCGGATGCCGCGCATCAGCCGCAAAAAATATATCAAAGGGTGCACCGTGTTTAATCTGGGCATAGTGTTTGCCCGTAGATCCAAAACTCAGGATCAGTTGCTGACCGCTCTGCTGTTCATAACGGGCTGCAATCTCCCTGGCCGGGTGACTGAAGTTGGAAGCCACCGCAACTCGAATGGCATCGGCCATGACGTACACCGGCATTAATAGCAGAACATAAAAGGTAAGCCGCTGAGGCAACGTGCGTTTCATGGTTTAGTTTCTATTGTCGCTTTCTGGATCGACTAGCTATTTGGTTGTGGTCTGCATGCAACTGCAATTACGTACCTATGTTTATATTATTGCCTCTGTTGTCTTTCATTCTAAATCACTTGTCAGCACTGATGAAATCGACAGCTGCCTGTATCGTCTTGTGATCGCGCAAGCTGCGGGTATGTCCCAGACCCTGGGTTTGCATATAACGAGCGCCCGGCCAGGCATTGGCGAGTCGTTCCCCCTGTTGCCATGGGACCTCGCTGTCGTTCACATCATGGATGATTAATGCGGGGACGGCTAAGCTTGCTGCATTTTCATCGGCTGATATCTGTTTGCCGATGTCTGCACCGTAGTGACTTTCCAGCCGTTGCAGAAAAGCCTTTCGAGTACGTGATGCTATCCCCAACGTCCCACAGAAACTGTCGACAAGAAAATCCAGTTGTGCTGCCGGGTTAATACAGACGACCTTCTCGGTAATTAATTCTGTTTGTAAAGCACGGGCAATCACCATGGCGCCGAATGAATGGGTCACGATGCCTTTCACAGGACCAAATTCATTCGCAATCACATTGACCGCATCAATGATACGAAAGATCGTACTGCAGTTACCCGGTGTACGCCCGTGTCCCGGCGCATCAAAAGCAAGGGCGCGATATCCGGCTTCGACCAGCGGTGCCGCAAAGCCCCCCAGCTGTGTGCCACGGCCATTCCAGCCATGCACAAGGAGTACCGTCGGGCCTTCTCCCCAGCTATACATGGCCAGCGGACCATACGCGTGGGGCAAGGTAAATTGTTGCGCCTGTTCACGCCAGCGTGTTTCACGTTTTGGCTCCGCAAACCGATGGGTGGCAAACCACAAATGGTAAACCCAACGGCCAGCCAGTGAGGGTGATATGGCGCTGAGGCTGCGTATACCGAATCTCAGTAACTGAATAGCGACAGGTATACGCGTTATTGCTTTATCCTGTTTCATGGTTGCAAATCATCCTCATCCTTGATTTCAATTCTTTCAGCATGTTGGTTTTCTCTACAGACTAACCATCTTCTCCTCAGAGTGCTGTTGGCGAATTATCATTCTTTATCTACGTTAGCAACTTTTCTGGCAGTCAGAAACCAGGAATCCCACATCTGCTTATTGTTATACTTGGGTAAATTAACGCTAAGCAGCACATTAATGTCCTTACACAAATTAATTTATTTGTCATTGGCAATCTTTCTGTCGATAACCCTTGCAGGAGTAAGCAACGCGGCCACAGCTCCGCAGTATGATTCCCCTGAACTAGCGGTTGGCCTCATACCGCGTACTCCCCAGCAAATCGCTGCATTCTATGAGGCGCGAGGTTTCAACAAGCCAATGATCAAAAAACTGAAACAACAATGTTTTATTACCGTCTGGATCCATAACAAAAGTTCGCGAGTTATCTGGCTGGACTTGGCGCAATGGCGCTTTAGCAATGCGGACGGTGTGATTACCAGACCTGACCGGCGTTACTGGAAAGCCGTCTGGAACGAGATGCAAATACCACTCGCGCATCAATCAACCTTTCGCTGGACCCTGTTGCCGGAAAGTCTCGATTTTCAACCCGATGAACGCGAAGGGGGTAACATTGTTTTGCCCCGGAATGACAAACCACTCATGATTCAAGCCACTTTCCCAACCGGGGCAGATAAATCCGGGATGCCAATTACGATCAACTTTAACAGTATTCAATGTGCGAAAGATCCATGAGACACTTACAACAATTATGGCTCGTTGTGTTATGCCTGAGTTTGCT
>JGI2161J19892_1000017_pt1 | contig 13344 bp, 14 predicted proteins | sample DeeMarSeWOR38_10_FD_19892 | JGI IMG/M metagenome (IMG submission 19892) | reverse complement strand
TGGGAATGGTTTGGTTCATCTTTTCCGAAGTAATGTTCTTTGCGGCGTTTTTCGGTGCCCTGTTTTACGCTCGCCAACTGTCCGTTCCATGGCTGGGTGGCGCGGGTAATAACGCAATGACCCATGAAATACTCTGGCCACAGTTTGAAGCAATCTGGCCCTTAATAAGTCCACCTGATACTTCGGCTTTTGATGTGCCGAAAGACATTATTGGTGCCTGGGGCGTGCCCTTCTATAATACCCTGATTCTGTTGACCAGTGGTTTGACCGTCACCTGGGCGCATTGGGGCTTGAAGAAAAACAACCGCGGACAGTTGATTACCGGCTTGTTCCTGACCGTCGCCCTGGGTGTGGCCTTCGTGATATTACAAGGCTGGGAGTATGGTCACGCCTACCAGGATTTAAATCTGAAACTTTCTTCAGGCATTTACGGTTCAACTTTCTTCATGCTTACTGGCTTTCATGGATTGCACGTTACCATCGGTGCGATAATGTTGCTGGTGATGTTGTTGCGGGCGATTAAAGGTCACTTTACTGTCAAGCAACACTTTGCTTTTGAAGCGGCTGCCTGGTACTGGCACTTTGTTGATGTGGTTTGGCTCGGATTGTTTATCTTTGTCTACTGGTTGTAACCGGGCGAAGATGGCGCCATGGAAAAGGCGCTGCATTTGCAGCGCCTTTTGTATTAGAGATAAGAGAAGTAAATATTTAAATTAGAGGTTGTGCGGGGCTATCAACCCCATGGAATAACCAACCATGATGAGTATTAACAGGGCAATCGATAAAGTGATTCGCACTGTGAGGGCCTTGACGGTCCGGTTGGAATCAGGCTGATTTTTCACCATGGAAAAAAGAGCCGTGCCCAGACTGATTAAGATGATTAACAACAGGCTAATAATAATGATTTTGAAAAGCATAAGGTTATCCACGGTTGCGAGAGTGTAAGTATAACCGATGGGAGCTGTAGAATGGCAAGATTGTTGCGGTTATTAGTTGAGTATGCGCATTGGTCATCGTGAGTTTTCTCCTCGTCCACTTCCAACACTGGCGACACTCATACTGTTACCAATACTTATCAGTTTAGGGTTTTGGCAGCTGGACAGGGCGGAACAGAAAAAGGAGATACTCAGGCAGTACCAACAGCAGCAAGCCGAGTTAGTACTGAACTTGAATAAACCCGCGACAGAGAGGGAGTTTTATCCCTATCAGCGGATTGAAGTAACAGGCAAGTTTGATACAAGCCGACAATTTTTGCTGGACAACAAGGTATATCAGGGTCGGGCAGGTTATCATGTGGTCAGCCCTTTATTGTTGCAGGACAGCAACAAAGCAGTTTTGGTGAATCGGGGTTGGCTATCTCAAACGGAATCGCGGCAGGAACTACCGGTAATTCCAACCCCCGCTGAGATTGTTGCGATAACCGGACAATTGAAACTGGATATCGGTAATGGCTTACAGCTGGGTGAAAGCGGGATACTTGGTAATAGCTGGCCACGTGTTATTCAGTGGCTGGACATAGAGCAGATTGAAAAAAGCCTGGGCTATAAGCTTCAGCCCTTTGTCATTCTGCAGGATCCGGATAGCCCGGCAGGGTTTGTACGTGACTGGTATATAAAGAAGATTAGTCCCGAAAAAAATACCAGTTATGCAATTCAATGGTTTGCACTGGCACTGGCGTTGGTAATTATTTATTTGGTGGTCAATACCCACAAAGTTGAAGAGGTACGTAGTAAAAATGGCATTGAATAAAGGGCAGCGAAGCCTGTTGATTATGGCGGCAATTTTTATTGGGCCAATGTTGCTGGCCTATATACTGGTAAATAACATGTATTTCTTTGGTGATTTCAATACCAGAAACCATGGTGAATTGATTGATCCGGCCAAACCCTTACAGGATGTAACCCTCTCTCGCACCAATGGCGAAGAATTTAAATTGTCTGAGCTACGNAACAAGTGGGTAATGGTTTACATTGGGACGGCATCGTGTGATAGCACGTGTAGCGAGAATTTATACAAGATGCGGCAAAGTCGNTTGGCGCAGGGTGGCGAATTGAAACGCATCACCCGGCTTTATATTTCTGTCGACGGCAAACCTAGCGGTACTTTACAAAATGTTTTAGCAGAACATCAGGGACTAGAAGTCGTTTACGGCAGTANTTCTCAANTACAGCAAGTACTGAAACAGTTTGAATTGACTCGTCAGGCAGTTGTCGACGAAAAAGTAGGAATGTTTATCGTCGANCCCCTCGGGAATCTGGTGATGCGTTATCAGACCGGATTTGAGGCAAAGGGACTGGTGAAAGATTTATCGTTGCTATTGAAAGCCTCATATATTGGCTAATTAGACATGAAACAGGATTGGTTCTTGCGTATNGCCTTGCTTGCCAGTGCCCTCGCGCTGGTTGTTGTAGTGCTTGGCGCCTTTGTGCGGTTGTCGGATGCGGGGCTGGGGTGTCCAGACTGGCCTGGCTGTTATGGACATATAGATGTGCCCAAAACTCACGAAGAAGTGCAATTAGCGAATACTGCTTATCCAGAACGACCGGTGGAAGCAGACAAAGCCTGGAAGGAAATGATACATCGTTATTTTGCCGGCACCCTGGGATTACTGGTGCTTATTATGGCAATTCTAGCATTACGCAATCGACGTTCCGAAAAACAACAGGTGTTTGTGCCGTTGTTTTTGGTAGGACTGATTATCTTTCAGGCTCTGTTGGGTATGTGGACCGTAACAATCAAACTTAATCCCACCATTGTGATGTCCCATCTCATGGGAGGACTGGCGACATTGTCTTTGTTGTGGTGGGTGAGTTTGCGGCAGGGTGGGTTGTTTGTGCAACGATTACCGAGCACGGACGATTACAGTCGTTTGCGGCGTATGGCTCTTATAGGATTATTGATTGTTATTTTTCAGATCATGTTGGGTGGGTGGACCAGTGCCAATTATGCTGCTTTGCATTGTCCGGATTTTCCGACTTGCCAGGGACAGTGGATCCCCANTCTTGATTTTACTGAAGCATTTACCTTGTGGCATGGCACAGAACAGAATTTCGAAGGGGGCATTATGGATAATGATGCCCGGGTNACAATCCATTTCGTTCATCGTGTCATGGCAGCAGTCACTTTTATATATCTTGGTGTCCTGGCGCTATCGTTGCTNTTTAATCAGCGCTTTCGGCCATTACGTAAATTTGGTGTCGCNCTGTCATTGGTGCTAGTTGCCCAAGTCGNTCTGGGCATATCCAATGTACTGTTTTCTTTGCCACTGCTTGTTGCGGTAGGACACAANGCCGGGGCGGCCTTGTTACTACTCACTATGGTGACATTGAATCACGTTATTCGAGCAGGAGGGGAATATGGCTATGCATGAAATTGCAAAACAGGAACCATTTCGACTGGAACTCCTGCGTTACTGGAATGATTACTATGAGTTATGCAAGCCACGTGTTGTTGCCTTGATTGTGTTTACCGCCATTGTGGGGATGTTGCTTGCGACCCCGGGCATGGTGCCCTGGCAACCACTCCTGTTTGGAACCCTGGGCATAGGCATGGCGGCGGCATCAGCAGCGGCGATTAACCAAATCGTCGATCAGCGGGTTGATGCGGATATGCTACGCACACGTAACCGTCCACTACCTACCGGCCATTTAACCAATGTGCAGGCACTTGTATTTGCCGGTCTCCTCGGCATGGTTTCGATGGCGATTCTGGTGCTACTGGTGAATCCCTTAACAGCGATACTCACCCTGTGTTCTCTTATTGGCTATGCTTTTATTTATACCATGTATCTGAAACGTGCCACCCCGCAAAATATCGTGATAGGTGGAGCGGCAGGTGCAGCACCACCGGTTCTGGGCTGGACGGCAGTTACTGGTCAAATTGATCCCAACAGCCTGCTGCTGTTCCTGATCATTTTTGCCTGGACCCCGCCGCATTTCTGGGCCCTGGCGATTCATCGGCGGGAAGAATACAGCAAGGTGAATATTCCCATGTTACCGGTGACCCACGGGGTAGCTTTCACTCGGCTACAGGTGCTGTTGTATACCATTATATTGGTGGCCGTCACCGCCCTGCCTTTTGCGGTGCGCATGAGTGGCTGGATGTATTTTGTAGGGGCGATGATTTTGGGCGCAATTTTCCTGTCCTATGCCATAAAACTCCAGTCCGGCAAGGATGAACGCATTGCCATCAAGACCTTTGGCTACTCCATCCTGTACCTCATGTTGTTATTTGCGCTGTTGCTGGTGGATCATTATGTCCCGCTGATTATTGCGCTATTAACCTGATCTATTTATGGATACTAGCCTGTTTCGAAGATAATTCTGCCTATTGGGTGCTGATGAGGCGCCCTCGTGTCTTCTATTTCTGCTCGTCTGTAATATAATTCACGCCCTTCTGCGGTTGCCTGCAGAAACAGTGTTAATTAGAATATCCTGATATTTTAATATTTCTTGAGTGTTTTTCTCGGGTAAATGCTCGAGTTTCGCTCACGCTCATTGTTAATTAACCAAGAGGCAAGACATGGCCCATTCGACTGCACAGGCCGAACAATATAATTACGACATTGTTCGCAAATTTACGATCATGACGCTGGTCTGGGGTGTGCTAGGTATGACTGCCGGTTTATATATCGGTTCTGAACTGGCCTGGCCTTTCCTGAATTTTGATACCCCTGAAATTACTTTTGGGCGTTTGCGTCCGGTTCATACCACCTTGGTAATTTTCGGTTTCGGCGGAAGCGCGCTGTTTGCGACTTCCTATTATGTGGTGCAGCGTACCTGTCAGACGCGTCTCTTTGGTGANGGTCTGGCCAACTTTACTTTCTGGGGTTGGCAGATCTCTGTCGCTGCCGCGGCGATATCCTATATGTTCGGTTATACCCAGGCACGTGAATACGCNGAAATGGTATGGCCGATTGACCTGTTAATCGCCGTAACCTGGGTTGTGTATTTGTTCATCTATGTCATGACTCTGCGCAATCGCAGCCAGCCGCACATCTATGTTGCCAACTGGTTCTACATCGCGTTTATTCTGGCCACTGCCATTCTGCATATCTTCAACAACATGGCCGTGCCAGTAAGCATGTTCAGCCTGTCATCCTACAGTCTGCATGCCGGAGTACAGGATGCCATGACCCAGTGGTGGTATGGCCACAATGCGGTTGGTTTCTTTCTGACCGCTGCCTTCCTCGGCATGATGTACTATTTCGTGCCCAAGCAGGCTGGACGTCCAGTTTATTCCTACCGCTTGTCCATCATTCATTTCTGGGCTTTGATTTTCCTTTACATGTGGGTTGGTGCCCATCACCTACACTGGACAGCGTTGCCTGACTGGACCTCAACCCTGGCAGCCACATTCTCCATTCTGCTGCTGATGCCTTCCTGGGGCGGTATGATCAACGGCATCATGACGTTGTCCGGTGCCTGGGACAAATTACGCACCGACCCGGTGATTCGCTTCTTGATCGTGTCGTTGTCTTTCTATGGCATGTCAACGTTTGAAGGTCCCTTGATGTCACTAAAGAGTGTTAATGCCTTGTCCCACTATACTGACTGGACTATTGGCCATGTTCACTCCGGTGCGCTGGGCTGGGTCGCCATGATTTCTTTTGGCTCGCTGTATCATCTGATTCCACGGTTATGGGAAACAAGAATGTGGAGCGATCGCCTGATTTACCTGCATTTCTGGCTCGCCACAATCGGCATCGTGCTGTACATCAGCGCCATGTGGGTAGCCGGTATTGGCCAAGGTTTGTTGCTGCGCGCCTTTGATGAATACGGCAACCTGGCGTACACCTTTATCGAAACCGTGAGTTTCCTGCACCAGCCGTATGTTGTGCGGGCGATCGGTGGCATGTTCTTCGTCGCGGGTATGGTGTTGATGACCATTAACGCCTTTATGACAATCCGTAAGAGCCGCCGTGAACAGGCAGAACTGGAAGCCAAACTGGCGGCCAAGATGGCTCAGGCTTGAGACAACAGGAATCTAGAAAATGAAGCATGAAACGATAGAAACAAATGTCGGTTGGCTTATAGTCCTGACTTTGATTGTGATCAGTATCGGGGGTCTGGTGGAAATTGTTCCCCTGTACTTCATCGATGACACGGTTGAAAAAGTCCAGGTAGACGGCAAGGATACTATTCGTCCTTATTCTCCGCTGGAATTACGGGGTCGGGATATTTATCAGCGGGAAGGATGTTATACCTGTCATTCGCAAATGATTCGTCCGTTCCGTGATGAAGATATGCGTTATGGCCATTATTCTCTCGCTGCCGAATCCCAGTACGACCACCCCTTCCAGTGGGGTTCCAAACGCACCGGGCCGGATCTGGCACGTGTGGGTAACAAGTATTCAAATGCCTGGCATGTTCAGCATTTGGTGAATCCGCGTGATGTGGTACCGGAATCAATCATGCCCAGCTATCCATGGTTAATGCAGTCCTTGCACTACAAGGATGTGGCGGATCGCATGCGGGCATTGAAAATGGTTGGCGTGCCCTATTCTGAAACCCAGGCCGAGTATGAAGCTAACGTTGAACGTTTTGGCAAAGACATCGCTGACAAACTCAATATCAATAATGCCACTACTAACCTGATCGCCCAGGCACAGAGTGGTAACTATGATGGTAATGGCCAGGACATTACGGAAATGGATGCGCTGGTAGCTTACCTGCAGGTATTGGGCACCATGGTGGACTTCAGCAAGTTTGATGAAGGCCATTTCGCCGAGTTCCGCTAGTAGATGCTGACTATGTTTGAATGGTTGGAATGGTTCAAGCACATGGAGAACACCAAACCGTTTGCGTTGGTGTTGTTCTTCATTACCTTTGTCTTGATCATTCTTTATATCTATACGGGTAAAAAACGCAGTCAGCGTTTGGAGTCGTATAAGAATATTCCGCTTGAAGATGATGATATGAATCATCACAAGGACTTAGATCATGAGTAAAGAAAAGACGCAACAAACTGTACAAACCACCGGCCATGCCTGGGATGGTGATTTACAGGAATTTAACAACCCTTTGCCAAGCTGGTGGTTGTGGGCTTTTTATGCCACGGTTATTTTTGCCGTAGTTTACTGGGTGCTGTATCCGACCTGGCCGGTCGGCAAGAGCTACACCAAGGGAGTGGGTAACGATGTCACATATACCACCACCGATGGCAAAGAAGTAACGACCCACTGGAATACCCGTTCCTTGCTGTTAAAGGATCTGGCTGATGCCCGGGCTGAACAAGCCAAGTATATCGAGCAATTAAAGACCTCCAGCTATAACGAAATCGCCAAAGATGAGGAAAAAAGTGCCTTTGCCTATTCTATGGCAAAAGTACTGTTTGCAGATAACTGTGCAGCCTGCCATCAGGCGGGCGGCAATGGCGTAATTGGACCTTATCCAAATTTGCTGGATGATGCCTGGTTATGGGGCGGCAGCTATGAGCAAATTGAAGAAACCATCAAAAATGGACGTGGTGGCAACATGCCTTCGTTCAAGGCGCAATTGAGTGCGACCCAGATCGACGATGTGGCAGAGTACGTCCTGAGTCTCTCCGGTCACGAAGTTGACACCGCAAAAGCCGCACAGGGCCAAACCGTGTTTAGCGCTAACTGTGCGGTGTGTCATGGTCAGGATGCCAAGGGGCAAGTCTTCATGGGTTCGGCCAATCTGACAGACAGTATCTGGACTATTTCCAATGTGCCGGCGGCAACAACCCTGGAAGCTAAAAAGGCAACCATTACCAGTTTGATAACCAATGGTAAATCGCGACAAATGCCCGCCTGGAAGGACCGCTTGAGTGAGACAGAAATCAAGATTCTGACCTTCTACGTACATGAATTGGGTGGCGGTCAGTAATAAACCGCTTACACACAAGCAGAAATATGCTTCGGGAGGTTATCGCTGCGGTCGCAGTGGTAACCTCCCGATGTCGTTTTCAGCAAACATGCTAGCCAGATGAACGAAATGGATCAGCAGGCTTATCAATCGCGAATACCTATCTTTCCGCGCTCGGTTAAGGGACGGTTTCGCAATCTGAAAACGGCGATCCTGGTTTTGGCTTATGGCGTTTACTTTCTGTTGCCATGGTTACGCTGGGAACGTGCCACGGGTTCAGATCAAGCGGTGCTATTTGATCTCGTCGGCCGGCGATTCTATCTCTTCGATCTCGTGGTCTATGCACAGGATATTTTCTGGTTAGCCGGGCTGTTGGTGATCTTCGCGCTGTTGTTGTTTTTTGTGACGGGACTGGCGGGGCGGGTCTGGTGCGGCTATTTTTGTTTCCAGACGCTCTGGACCGATGTGTTCATGTTTATCGAACGCATTGTTCAGGGGGATCGCAATGCCCGCATGAAGCTGTCCAAGTCGCCATGGAACGGCAATAGAGTCGTACGAATGGGCGTAACCTGGATGCTCTGGTTACTTGTAGCATTGTTTACTGGGTTATCATTTACCCTTTACTGGGGCAATGCGCCGGACTTATTCCTGCAGATGTTAACCGCCCAGGCCCCCTTTGCGGCCTATGCCACTACGCTATTTCTCACCGCCACAACCTTTGTGATGGCCGGTCTGGCACGGGAACAGGTCTGTACCTACATGTGCCCCTATGCCCGTTTTCAGGGTGTGATGTTTGACAAGGATACCCTGATCATTGCGTATGACGATGAACGTGGGGAACGTCAACAAGGCCGCCACAAACCTTCCAAGGGACTGCTGGAACGTGAGGCACGGATTCAACAGGAAGTGGGTGACTGTATTGACTGTGGCTATTGTGTTCAGGTTTGCCCAGTGGGGATCGATATTCGCAACGGCTTGCAGTACCAGTGTATATCCTGTGCCCTGTGTATTGATGCTTGCGATACCATCATGGATTCTATCGATTATCCACGCGGCCTGATTCGTTATAGCTCAGAACATGCCCTGCATCATGAAAAGGCCTCTCGCCTGAATCTGAAAAACCTGGGATATGCCGCGGCGCTGTTGCTGACTATCGCTGCCTTGTTCTGGAGTGTGGTGACTCGCTCTGATGTGGAACTCAATGTGCAGCAGATACGACAACCATTGTCGGTGCAATTATCCGATGGACGCATTCAGAATAGGTATGAAATCAAGGTCAATAACAAGACCAGCAGCAGTATGCGGTATCGTTTATCGATGGAAGGTCTGAATCAGGCTGAACTGGATATGGGGCATTTTGCCGAAATTGAAGTACCGCCGGAACGCAGTATCACGATCCAGGTCAAGGTGCGTCAGGATCCGGAATATGCCAGCATGACCCGGCAGGAATTCGTTTTTGTCCTTACGCCACTGGGTGAGACAAACTTGCAGAGCGTTAAACATCCTTCCATGTTCTTTAACCCTGCCAAGAATCTGAAGTAGTAATTGCCATGACTGATATGCTTGTTTCACTTCTGGGTGGTGTCGCGCTGATTAGTGCGGTGTTTCTACTGGTGCATCGCTTTAGTCAATTAAATGCCAAGGCGACCGCCTTGTTAATGGCCTTGCTGGTAAGCGGGATTTATGTCCCGATTGCCATTCTGCAATGGCCCGGTGGCGATGTGTTTGCCATTCATATTGCTATCTATCTAGTTACTGTCTATGTGCTGGGGATCATTACCTCCCAGCGGGAAGCCCGTCGCGAAGCAGGCAGTAAAACGTTCCATTGGGGACCGGCGAGTATTGTGGTGTTTTTTCTTTTGGTAATGGCGGCCGATTCCGTATTTATCATGCTGGCACAGCGTGGCGTTGATAATAAAGTGGCTCAGTGGCTATTGCCCAAGCCGCAAACCGGCGGCAAGGTGAGTTCCTTTTTCCCTGGTACGGTGAGCCGGGATTTCAGGCAAAAGGAAGAAGAATATAATGCCTACCTGGAACGGATGGCGGCCCAGCAGGAACGTGGCTGGCAAATCAAAAAAGGCTGGGAAGCAACACCGATAGCAGGTGAAGCGGCAATTTTCGTGCTAAGTGTCAGTGATAAAAGTGGGGCACCGGTTCAAGGTGCCCGTGTCGATGGCAAATTCATGCGCCCCGGCAATGTCAAACTGGATGTGCCGGTTACGCTGAGCGAAAGTGAACCGGGTGTTTACCGTGCGAGCGTGAGCCTGCCGCAACCCGGACGCTGGGCGCTGTTGGTGCTGATTCAGCAAGGCGAGATTCTGCATGAATTGACCGGCTCCACCACCGTAGCTGAAGCCCGCAAATAAAACATGGCAGAGCAGGAGTCGAGCTGTTTTCATTGCGGCCAACCGGTCCCTTCCGGAAGCCACTATCGGGTTGAGATCGATGGGCAATCCCGGGACATGTGTTGTCCGGGATGCCGGGCGGTGGCGCAGGCCATCGTTGATGGAGGGCTGACGGATTACTACCGGCATCGCACTGCGACCTCGGTGACGGCACAGAACCTGGTACCTGAAGAACTACAAAATCTTGCTATCTATGATCAGCCGGACCTACAGCGCAGTTTTGTCACGAATGAACCGCGAGATGCTGCCGAGATTAAACAGGCCTCACTGATTCTGGAAGGCATCGTCTGTGCCGCCTGTGTCTGGCTCAATGAACGGCATGTGAACGCCTTGCCAGGCGTGATCGAATTCCGGGTGAACTACGCGACCCATCGGGCCCAGGTGAAGTGGGATGATACCCTGATTCATCTAAGCGAAATTCTGCGGGCGATTGCCGCCATTGGCTATATTGCCCATCCGTTTGATCCCGGACGACAGGAACAACTTTACAAAAAGGAAAAGAGTCAGGCCCTGCGGCGCCTGGCAGTCGCGGGCCTGGGTGCGATGCAGGTAATGATGCTGGCAGTCGCCCTGTATGCAGGTGATTACCAGGGGATGGAGTCCCGCATGCAAACCTTTTTCCGCTGGGTCAGTTTATTGATTGCCAGCCCGGTGGTGTTGTATTCGGCGCGTCCGTTTTTCACCAGTGCCCTGCGGGATCTTAAGCGCATGCAATTGGGCATGGATGTGCCGGTAGCACTGGCGATCGGTGGTGCTTACCTGGCAAGCGTCTGGGCGACGCTGACGCGCAGTGGTGAAGTGTATTTTGATTCCGTCACCATGTTTACCTTTTTTTTGTTAGCCGGCCGCTATCTGGAAATGGGCGCACGGCATCGTGCCGGTCAGGCCGCGGAGGAACTGGTGAAACTGTTGCCGGCAATGGCGACCCGCCTGACGGAGACGGGGGAAGAAGTAGTCGCGGTGGCGGATCTGGTACCAGGTGACCGACTGCGGGTGAAACCCGGGGACAGTATTCCTGCCGACGGTCGCGTCATAGAGGGCAGTAGTAGTATCGATGAGTCGTTGCTGACCGGCGAAAGCTTGCCCTTGACGCGCAGCATCCATGATGAGGTGGTGGGCGGTACAGTCAATGTGGAAAGCCCCCTGATCATCGAAGTCGAGCGAGTGGGGGAAGATACGGTGCTGGCGGCGATTCAACGTTTGTTACATCGCGCCCAGACCGAAAAACCTCGCTTGGCCGGCATGGCGGATCGCGTTGCAGGCATATTTGTGGGCGTCATTTTATTACTCGCCCTGGCCGTTGGTTGGTGGTGGTGGCAGCACCAGCCCGATGAGGCATTCTGGATCGTACTGTCGATGCTGGTGGTCACCTGTCCCTGTGCCCTGTCCCTGGCCACCCCGGCTGCATTGACTGCCGCCACGGGCAGCCTTACCCGCCTGGGCGTGTTAACCACCCGCGGTCATGCTCTGGAGACGTTGGCACGGGCCAATCACATCATCTTGGACAAGACCGGGACCCTAACGACCGGTCGTTTGCAATTGCAGGATATCCGCTTACAAGGCAGCCTGGACGAGGGGGCTTGCCTGCGTATTGCTGCCGCACTGGAACAGGCCTCGGAGCACCCGGTCGCCCGGGCCTTGAGCCACGAAGTGTCAGACGTGCCACTGGCACGTGAGGTGACAGCGATCCCCGGTCAGGGGCTGGAAGGCCTGGTGGACGGGACACGCTACCGTATTGGTCAACCCGGTTATGTCTCAGAGCTGGTCGCGCAGGCCGCGCCACACGAAGTGAGCGAGGGCTCACAAACCGGGGTGTGGTTGGCCAGCGAACTGGAATTACTGGCCCTGTTTAGCCTGAGTGATTCCCTGCGACCCGATGCCGCAGAAAGTATCACAGATCTCAAACGACTCGGACTGAAGCCGCTGTTATACAGCGGTGATAGCGAAGCTGCGGTTGTTGGAGTGGCCCAGGAATTGGGGATTGAGGATTTTTCTGCCCGCATGCGGCCGGAAGACAAGCTCAAGGCCATGCATGCCCTGCAGACTGAAGGGACGGTGGTGGCCATGGTAGGCGACGGGGTCAATGACGCCCCGGTACTGGCCGGGGCGCAGATATCACTGGCCATGGGGGGCGGCACGCAACTGGCGCAGGCCAGTGCCGATATGGTGCTGTTATCCGAACAGCTGCCCCATCTGCCCCGGGCGGTGGAAATGGCGCGCGCCACGCTGCGCATTATTCGTCAGAATCTGGCCTGGGCCGTGGTATATAACATTGTGGCCTTGCCATTGGCGGCCATGGGCTATGTGGCACCCTGGATGGCGGCGATTGGTATGTCGGCCAGTTCCCTGATTGTGGTGCTCAATGCGCTGCGACTGAATAAACATTATACTCAGCGCGGTGCGGCGCATTCGCGTTCCGCGAAACTGGATATGGCATGAGTATTCTGTTTTTACTGATTCCCCTGGGAATGATTTTTCTCGGCGTGGCCATCTGGGCCTTTCTGTGGGCGGTACGCAGTGGCCAGTTTGATGACATGGAAGGCCCGGCCCACCGAATCCTGATGGATGATGATGATCCCCGCATTCCCGGGCGAACCAAGACTGCCAAGCATGACAAGCCCCCAAGCGATGCTTGAAGCAGGACCCCGGCTAAATTAGAATTCGCTAAAATTTACGACTTGAACAGGACCCGACCATGAAAGAAATGCTTACCTTTCAGAATTTCCCGATGTTAATCGTGATCGCCTTGATTGTGATCGCCTACCTGAGTTTCTTCTCGGTGTTGTTGGGTAGCTAACCAATATTCTGAACATATTCAAGAAAAGCGGCCTGATGAGCCGCTTTTTTGTTTCAGGAAAATAAAAAAGGCCTCTGGAAGAGGCCTTATTTAATCGAGTTTTAAATGAATCAAGTCATCGCCAGTTTCAGTTTTTTGATCGCATTGTTTTCCAACTGGCGAATGCGTTCAGCTGAAACCTGGTATTTATCCGCCAGTTGATGCAGGGTCGACTTGTCATCCGTCAGCCAGCGTTGCTGGATAATATCGCGGCTGCGATCATCCAGCTTGATCAATGCTGTGCTCAATTGTTCGTGAGCATGGTCGGCCAAGT
>JGI2161J19892_1000016_pt1 | contig 13542 bp, 14 predicted proteins | sample DeeMarSeWOR38_10_FD_19892 | JGI IMG/M metagenome (IMG submission 19892) | reverse complement strand
CCTCGCGTACCGAGTTCTTTCGCAATCCACAACATCCCTATGCACGTAAACTATTTGCCGCCGTACCGGGATCGCACAAGCGGGGCCGCAGTCTGGAAACCATCAAGGGCACGGTACCCAGCTTGAAGCAACGTTTCAGTGGCTGTCGTTTTGTTGACCGTTGTGATGAGGCCTGGATGCGTTGTCACGAACAGGTACCACGTTGGCTCAGTCAGGATATCTCTGCGGGCGATCGGCATGGTGTTCGCTGTCACCGCTATGATCCTGCGATTGAAGTACCAACCGTAGTTCCGAGCAGAAACGGCACGGCCATGCCGACAACAACCGGGTCGGCATCAGGTGCGTTACAGAGTCTGCTGCGGGTACGGGATCTGAAAGTCCATTTCCCGATCCGCAAGGGGCTGTTCAAGCGCACTGTTGGTCATGTACGTGCGGTCGACGGCGTGGATCTGGATATACATGAGGGACAAACCCTGGCCCTGGTCGGTGAGTCCGGCTGTGGCAAGACCACTGCCGGTAAGGCGCTGTTGCAGTTGATCCGGCCCACCTTCGGATCCGTGCAGTATCGCGACCAGGAACTGACGCAATTAAAGGTAGACAGGTTAAGGCGTTTGCGTGCCGAAATGCAGATCATTTTCCAGGATCCCTTTTCTTCCATGAATCCGCGCATGATGGTCAGCAGTATTCTGGAAGAAGGCATGCGTGCCCAGGGAATCGGGGCAACTGAAACAGAACGGCAACAGCGTATCGAGGCGCTGCTGGCCCATGTCGGTTTGCAGCCTGAGGCCGCCAGTCGCTATCCCCATGAATTTTCCGGTGGTCAGCGGCAACGCATCTGTATTGCCCGTGCCCTGGCCGTGGAGCCGCAGCTGATTGTCTGTGATGAACCCACCAGTGCGCTGGATGTCTCGGTGCAGGCTCAGACCCTCAATCTGTTAAAAGATCTGCAAGCGGAGATGGGATTAAGTTACCTGTTCATTACCCACAACCTTTCTGTTGTTGCCTATCTGGCGCACGAAGTGGCTGTGATGTATCTCGGTCGTATCGTGGAGCAGGGTTCGGTNACGGCGATTCTGGAAAATCCNCAGCATCCCTATACGGANGCCNTNCTGTCGGCGGTACCGACCATCGATGAAGTAGAAGGCCGGGAAGTGATTCGCCTGCAAGGCGAATTACCATCGCCAATTCATCCACCCGGGGGTTGTCATTTCCATCCCCGTTGTCCCAGGGCGATGGAAGAATGCCGGCAAACTTATCCAGACATCCTTCAGCTGGCCGATGGGCGGCAAATACGCTGCCATCTTTACAGTTAACTGGACTGGCGGGTGACGTCGACGTAAACGGTGAGGCGTTGACCGGGTTGCAGGTACTTGCCTTTCGGCAGGTCATTCCAGCGACGTAGTTCGGCCACGCTAACCCGGAACTTGCGGGAAATTTTGGCGAGGGAATCCCCGCGGCGTACTTTGTAACCGATTCGTTTAGTAATAGTGCGCTGCTGTGGCAGGGACAGCACTACTGCTTCAAGCGAACTGGTTTCGGCGCTGTTGCGTGACCAGATGACCAGCTTCTGACCTGGGGTGAGGGGGTCACGTGGTGCCATGCCATTCCACTTGGACAGGGCGCGGACATTGACCTTATGCTGTTGCGCCAGATCCCAGAAGGTGTCGCCGGGCTGGACGATGTGGACAACCTTGACGCCCTTGCGGGGCGCATTTTGCAAGGATTTGATGCGCTGGCTCTCGCTCAGGCGGTAACTTGCCGCGCTTTGACTGGCGACCGGGATAGTCAGGCTGCGCCCGGCCCGCAAGTAGCTGCCCCGAATTCCATTGACCTTCTTGATGGTCGTNATGCTGGTGTTGTATTTAACCGCAATGGTGCTCAGGGTGTCGCCAGGACGNATCTGATGCCGNATCCAGCGAATNCGCTGCTCCGGTGGCAGGGCCTCGAGGTTGGCCGCGAAAGTGTCNACATTTTGCAGCGGAATTAACAGGTGATGNGGNCCATCCGGGGCTGTCGCCCANCGGTTATAGCCCGGATTGAGNCGGTACAGCTCATCCAGGCTGATCTCTGCCATCTCGGCAGCGNGGGCCAGATCGATTTGCGAATNCAGTTCNACCCGGGCGAAATAGGGCTCATTCGGAATGGCTTGCAGNTCCAGCTCNTAGGCGGCGGGATCGGCCACCAGTTTTTTCAGGGCCAGGAGTTTGGGNACGTAGGCGCGGGTTTCGCGGGGTAAATCCAGGGACCAGAAATCCGTCGGTTTNCCGNGCTNCTGGTTGCGGCGAATGGCTTTTTTGACGGTGCCAGAGCCNGANTTATAGGCGGCCAGGGCCAGTAACCAGTCACCATCGAACTGCCGGTTGAGGGTTTCCAGCAAGTCTACCGCGGCCTGGGTGGCGGCATGGACATCACGCCGGCCGTCATACCACCAGTTTTGTTTCAGCCCAAAACGGCGCCCGGTCGAGGGAATAAATTGCCAGATCCCTGCTGCCCGACCATGGGAGTAGGCAAAGGGTTGAAACGCGCTTTCCACGATGGGAAGCAGGGCGAGTTCGCTGGGGAGGTTATTTTCCTCAATAGTATCAATAACATAGTGCATATANGGGGTTGCGCGTTCGGCCACCCTTTGCATATAGGCGGGATGGCGAACATACCAGTCCAGTTCGCGCTGCAGACGCGGATGCTCCTCTGTGTCGGCGAGACTGAAACCTTCCCGAATTCGTTGCCAGACATCCGTCGGTGCCTCAGGCTCGAGAGCCTCTTCTACCAGGGCAACGGTGGTATCAATATCGACAAGCAACGCTGCCGGGTAATTGGCATCACCGCTGAGGCTGGCGGCATCCGGCGTTTCAGCCTGTTCGGGCTGGGTCAGGGGGGTGCTGCAGGCAGTCAGAATCGAAGCCGCAAGGATGAAGGTCAGGCGCATGATTTTTCTTATTTATTTCTTTGTGTTATAGGGTAAAGCTGGAATCAATGTTAAAAACTGGCCGGGACGGGGTCAAGTTTTTCCGGGGTACCGGCATCACATATCGGCAAGATTTGGCATGATCTTAAGTGACCGGGAATAATAGGCTGCGACCTGATTGGCAATATTGGGCATGCGAAAAAAACCATCACGACCTTTTACGCGCTGTNACANGCANNCCAATGTCTGGCAGTTGCTCGGGCAGTGGTACNAGACCTCGCTCGGTACCCGGGTTGAAGCCTGCGAGAAAGAANTACTGCATGAGGTACTCAGCAACCTGTTCGGCTACCAACTACTTCACGTGGGNAGCGTGGAGCAGGTTGAGTTCCTNGCCAATAGNCGCATTTCACACCGCATGGTCATGGATATCTGTAACAATCATGCGGNCTCGANCANAAGCTGTTTTTATGGTCAACCGCAGGCCATGCCGGTGAGCAGTGACAGCCTGGATGTGTTGATGCTGCCTCANATTCTTGAGTTTTCCGAGCAGCCGCACAATGTATTACGNGAAGTCGAGCGTACCCTGGTGCCGGAAGGCCATGTGGTGGTGCTGGGNTTCAATCCCTTGAGTCTGTGGACTTTGTGGCGCTGGCTGGTTGGATGGCGNGGTAAGTTACCCTGGTGTGGTCATTTCATCACGACCACTCGCATGAAGGACTGGTTGAGCCTGTTGGGCTTTGACGTCATCGAGACGCAGTATTATTTTTTTCGACCACCCTGTCAGCAGGAAACCATTCTCAGGAAGTTGCGTTTTCTGGAACGTTTTGGCCAGCGGTTCTGGCCCATTCTTGGCGGGGGTTATGTCATGTTGGCACGCAAACGTGTTACCACCCTGACACCCATACGACCGCGCTGGCAACCGCGGCGCAAACTGGTGACCGCGGGACTGGTGGAACCGATGTCACCCCAACGTAAAACCAACATGGAGAAATAATGGGCCAGATTGTTGAGGCATATACAGATGGCGCCTGTCGTGGAAATCCGGGACCGGGTGGCTGGGGCGTATTACTGCGTTATGGCGACCACGAAAAGGAATTATACGGCGCAGAGGCCGATACCACGAACAATCGCATGGAGTTAATGGCGGCGATTCAGGCACTGGAAAATCTGAACCGTGAGTGTCGCGTCATTCTCACGACCGATTCACAATATGTCCGCATGGGTATTACCGAGTGGATTGCCAACTGGAAAAAGCGTGGTTGGAAAACNGCNTCTAAACAACCGGTNAANAACATCGATCTATGGCAACGCCTGGATACAGCCGCGACGCAACACGANGTTGAGTGGCACTGGGTACGTGGTCATACCGGTCACCCCGAGAATGAACGGGCGGATCAACTGGCCAATCGAGGAATTGANGAGTTACTGGCCTGAATCGCGAATTACGGTGTAGCGATGAACACAGCGGCACGGTATGCTGTGCCTCTTAATATACCCATATCAAATAACCATAACTCGAACTATGCGCCAAATCGTTCTNGATACAGAAACCACCGGTCTGGAACCTTCCCAGGGTCATCGTATTATTGAAATCGGTTGTGTGGAGTTGATCAATCGCCGCATGACCGAAAACCGCTATCACCAGTACATCAATCCCGAACGGGAAATCGATGATGGGGCGATCGAGGTCCATGGGATTACCAACGAGTTCCTGGCAGATAAACCGGTATTTGCCGATGTGGCCGAGGATTTTCTCAAGTTCATTCGGGGTGCCGAACTGATTATTCACAATGCGCCGTTCGATGTGGGTTTCCTTAACCACGAATTGCAATTGCTGGATAGCCAGGCGAAACCGGTCGATTCTTTTTGTTCAATTCTCGATACCCTGATGATGGCGCGCAACATGCACCCGGGGCAGAAGAACAACCTGGATGCGCTGTGCAAACGCTACGAGATCGATAACTCGGCACGTGATCTTCACGGTGCCTTGCTCGACGCGGAAATTCTGGCTGAAGTTTATCTGGCCATGACCGGTGGCCAAGTCCGGTTGTCGCTGGATGGGTTAAGTGACACAACCATGGGCAAGGCCGAGCAACCTCGACCCATCAGCACTGATCGCTCTCCCTTGAAAGTGATTCGTGCCAATGAAGTTGAACTGGACGCCCATGCCGAACGGCTGGGTGCCATCGACAAAGCGAGCGGTGGGCAATGTGTCTGGCTCAAGCCCGAGCAGTGACGGGATAAATTTTTAATCTTAACCCAACGAATCCACCAGTAGAAAACCGCCAAGCAGGATCGCAATCCACAACACCATACTCCCGGTCGGCCAGGTGCGTGACAGGATACCTTTTGGGCCATAGTGTTTGTGTAGACCATCAGACAGTCTGGCGAAATTTTGTCGGCTCAGACTTTCCAGTTGTGATCCCAGCCTGCTGGCTTGCTGAATAAGGCTCATGCTCAGAGTCTTGAAGAGATAACGATAAAACCAGTCGAAATCCAAACTGATCGTCAGAGTGCGTTTCATCAGAGGCAGCATCACAAAGAACGCCAGGCCGGCGAACAGCAGCAACTGAAATTGTGCCACCAGNTGGGCTGCGGTATACGGTTCATAATTGACCGCAAATGGNAATAATGCATATAGCGNTTGCGGATAGATACCCAGAAACAGGCATAAGAAGGCAAATATGAACATCGCCAGTTGCATATTGCCCGGCGCCTCGGGTGGACGCAAACCGGAGTCCTGCTGGAAAAACACATACCAGGGAAACTTGATTCCGGCATGCAGGAATACCCCGGCGGAAGCTGCGGCCAGCGCGAACCAGACAATGGCAAGATGCTGGTCTGCAGCGGATTGGGCGATCATTGATTTGGAGACAAAACCGGAGGTAAACGGAAACGAGGAAATCGCCAGCGCGCCGATAATGCCGAACAGCGTTGTCCAGGGCATGGTCTGAAACAGTCCGCCCAGCTCTGTACAACGGCGTTTGCCGGTGCGATACAAAACGGCACCAGCGGACATTAGCAATAGAGCTTTATAAATGATGTGTGCGAACGCATGTGCCGCCGCACCATTGATTGCCATTTCGGTGCCCAGTCCGATCCCGGTGACCATGAACCCGACCTGATTGACGATGCTGTAAGCAAGAATACGGCGCATATCGTTTTCCAGTAACGCATAGATGATGCCGTAGAAGATCATGTAAATTCCGATCGGGATGAGAATCCAGGTACCGGGAAACGTCACGATGAGGGTAAACACGGCTGTCTTGGTGGTAAAGGCAGAGAGAAACACAGTACCGCTGGGACTTGCCTCGGGATAGGCGTCGGCAATCCAGGCAGAGAAAGGCGGTGCGCCGGCATTGATCAGAAATCCGGCCAGAATGAGGTATTGTGAAATGGATCCCAGCGACATGGCTTCGAATCGAATCGAGCCGGTCTCAATGACATGACCGGCAATGCCCGTCATGAGCAGCAGTCCGCCCAGCAAATGGATCAACAGATAGCGCATGCTGGCCCGATAGGCAGCTTCATGGCCGGCAGCCCAGATCACCAGGGTAGAGCCGATGGCCATCAGCTCCCAAAATACAAATAACGTGATCAGATCACCGGCAAGCGTGACGCCGATAGCACTACCGGCATAAATCAGTGCGGCAGTAAGCTCAAAGTTCGTTGCCTGTCGGTAAGCATAGATACCACCTACCAGTGTCATGACGGCAAACACCGTTGCAAACAGGCGCCCGATGACGCTAACCCGGATAGGTTCGAGTTCATAACCCATAAATGACCAACTAAGAATGTAGCTGTCGGGTAATAGCCAGACAAACAACAAACAGATAACGGGTAAACCGATAATCAGAACCGTGCGCAGTTTTGCCAGAAATGGTACAAACAAGGCGCCAAGTACCAGTATCAAGCCGGGAGGGAACGCCAGCTCAGTCATGCGTTATCTCCGTGTCAGTCCGGTTTGTCTGGTAGTAGTTTTCAGGTCGCTTGAGAAAAACGCCAAGCAATTTGGCAAACAACACCATGCCGACACAAGTAATAAACCCATACCAGGCAAAAAAGCCGAAACTTTGTTCGATGCCAAAATGCTCGTGCTGATGGACAAACAGACCAGCAATCAAACTCGTAGCCAGGATGGTCATAAATCCGAACCAGAGTTTGCGGATATTTTTTTGACGCATCAGCCAGTGTGGTTGTTGATTATTCATATTTATCCCTCGCCAAGTAGTGCTGTTGCCAGTTGCAGGGGAATGTCCGGAAATAAAAACAGTAACAGCGTTAATACCGCAGTGCTCGAGAGTGCCACAATGATCGGTAGCGGTGCCTCACCATGCTCGGAAATATCATCCGCCTGTCGGAACCAGGCTGCGTAAACAATGGGAATGAAATAGGCTGCATTCAGCAAGGTGCTGATGATAATGACGAGCACAGCCACGACATGTTGTTGCTGGAAGGCGCCAAGCAACATGTACCATTTTGATATAAACCCAGCCGCTGGTGGTATACCTATCATGGAGATGGCGCCTATCGTGAATGCTGCCATAGTCCAGGGCATGCGATAGCCGATACCATTGAGTTGGCTGATCTTGGATTTGTGGCTGGCGGTATAGATCGATCCGGCAGCGAAGAACAGGGTGATCTTGCCCAAGGCATGGGCGGCGATATGAAATGCAGCGGCGACGGTGGAAAGTGGCGCTAGAATAAAAATCGCCAGAATTACATAGGAGAGCTGACCGATCGTCGAATAGGCCAGACGCAGTTTAAGGTTGTCCTGACGCAGAGCTATTACCGAGGCGATAATGATAGTGAATCCGGCGATCCATAGTACCCACTCAGCTGCGGAGGATTGTTGTAACATGTCAAGTCCGAAGATATAGATCGAAATCTTGACCACGCTGAACACACCAGCCTTGACCACCGCGACGGCATGCAACAGTGCGGAAACTGGTGTCGGTGCCACCATGGCCGCCGGTAACCAGCGGTGTATTGGCATCAGTGCTGCCTTGCCGATGCCATACACGTAAAGAAACAGCAACAGGATTAGTTCCGGCCCGGCAACCTTGCCGGCCAGGATTCCGCCTGGCCGAAATTCCAGGCTGCCGGTGAGGGACCAGGTCCAGATAATCGCCACCAGCAGAAAGCCGATGGAGGTTGTCATCAGTATCCCGAGATAGGTGCGTCCGGCGTTGAGGGCGGCTTCGTCGCCTTTGTGTGTCACCAGCGGATAGGTCGACAGGGTCAGGATTTCGTAAAAGATAAACAGTGTTAGCAGATTTCCCGCCAGGGCGACGCCCATCGTGCTCGAAAGAGCGATGGCAAAGCAAATATAAAAGCGGGTCTGGTGTGATTCCTGGTTACCACGCATATAACCGATGGAATAAAGTGTATTGATCGGCCAAAGCAGTGCGGCAATGCAGGCAAACAGCATGCCCAGCGGTTCCAGCTCAAATAAAATGGGTAGCGTCGGTGTGATGTTGACCAGAGTCAGTGAAGGTCTGTTGCCGGCCAGCACCTCGGGTAATAAAGTGAGGACTATACCAAACAGCGCCAGTGAGATGATTAAGGAGATAGTTTCACGCAGATTCGGGCGGTTATGAGCTGCCGCAATCAAGACAGCACCGATTATCGGAATACTGATACTCAGGAGGATGCTGATTTCCACGCTCATGGTTATTTACCAAATAACATGGTGGAAGCTGATTCCGCCACATCGACCGTGAGCGAAGTGTGGATGCCAAAATATATGTTGCCGGCAATCAGTATCCAGGTCGGTATCAGCAAACTCAAAGGGGCTTCGTTACGTGTTGCACATCCGGCCGGTGCAGGCTTGAGATAAGCCACTTCGACTACCCGCCAGATATAAATGAGCGCGAGCAGGGATCCAGCAATCAGAATTACGACCAGCCACCACCATTGTTGTTCCAGTGCTGCCACCACCAGATACCACTTGCTGATAAAGCCAACTGTCAGGGGAACACCCACCAGACTCAAGCCCCCGATCACGAAGGCGCCCATAGTCAACGGCATGCGACGGCCAATCCCGTTCAGGTCACCAAGTTGCACCGTGTTCATCTTGTAGAATACGGCACCGAGTGTCATGAACAGAGCTCCTTTCATTAACGCATGATTAAACAGATGCAATATGGCTGCAGTCAAACCGGTCATTGATGCCAGCCCAATACCAAGGAGTATGTAACCAATCTGGGCTACCGAAGAATAAGCCAGCATACGTTTGATATTAGTTTGAAAAATGGCAATCAATGAAGCACTGATCACCGCGATGGCTGATAACGGCAATAGGAACCAATTGATATGAATTTCCTCAAAGGCAAATTCGATGCCATAGATGGTGAAGATAACCCGGATCAGGACATATATGGCAACTTTGGTCGCGGTTGCGGCAAGAAATACACTGATGACTGATGGTGCATAGGTGTAGACATTTGGCAGCCAAAGATGTAGCGGAAACATGGCAAGTTTGAGTGCAATGCCGATAAAAATAAATGCAAAAGCCGTGTGCAGAGTCCGGAACTCTTCAACATCTTGCAGTCGAGCAGTGATATCGCTCATGTTCAGGGTGCCGGTTACTGCATAGGTCAGGCCTATTCCGATCAGCAAAAAAGTGGCACCAATAGTTCCCATTACCAGATACTGAAATGCGGCGGTAAGTGCCTGCCGTTGCCGCCCCATGCTGATCAGCGCATAGGAGGAGAGCGAGGAAATTTCCAGAAACACAAACAAGTTAAAAATATCACCGGTTAAGGTGATTCCGAGCAGACCCGTCAGGCAGAGTAGAAACGCGGTATAGAACAATGGAATATGCCGCGGAACAATTTCCTGTTCTACACTGCGCAAGGCATAAGGTAAAGTGATGGCGGCAATGGCGGCCACGATCATGGCAATAAACGCATTGATAATATCAATGCGATACTCAATTCCCCACGGTGGTGCCCAACCACCCAGTTCATAACTGATGATATTGCCGGCGAGGACGATTTGTAATTGCCAGACGGCAAGCAACAGACAGACCCAGCTAACCAGTAGCGTTAGTAACCAGGCAATTCGTGCCCAGGGCAATATAGCCGTAATCGGTGCGGCCAGTAGCGGAATGACTACCAGCAGAATGCTCAAATGTTGCTCAATCACAATGAATTATCTTGGAGATGAATATCTTCTTCTTCGATAGTGCCATAGGCTTCCTTGATCCGCACGATCAATGCCAACCCCAGCGCCGTGGTGGCAACGCCAACGACGATCGCAGTGAGGATCAAAACATGCGGTAAGGGATTGGAATAATGTTGAAAGCCTGGCGCGATGATCGGGGTGGTTCCTTCCTGCACATTCCCGATGCTGATGTACAACAGAAAGACAGATACCTGGAAAATATTAAGCCCGGCTATCTTTTTGATCAGGTTGCCACGACTGATGACAGTGTAAAAACCCGCCATCATTAAGACGACGACAATCCAGTAATTGTAATGACCGAGTACGAATTCCATCATTATCTGCCTCTTTCCGAGAAAAGAAAAAAGATCATAATCATCACCGCGGCCACGGTGATGCCGACGCCCAGCTCAATCACAAGGATGCCAATGTGTTGACCGGTGATCGGTACATCGGCCAATACGCTGTAATTGAGAAACTGACCGCCCAATAGCAGACCCGCGACACCGGTGCCGGCATAAATCAAAATTCCCAGACTGGCGAGTATTTTCAGTATGTGTATAGGAATTATGCGTTCGGCGGTTTCCAAACCGTAAACCAGGGTGTAGAGAATAAAGGCAGAACTNAAAATGACGCCTGCCTGGAATCCGCCTCCCGGCCCAAAGTCACCATGAAACTGGACATACAACGCAAACAGGATGATGAAAGGAATAAGTAATTTGGCAGTAATGCGTAAAATGAGGTTATGTTTCATGCTGTGTTTCCTTTGTTCTGCGTCGCGCACGACGTTCAGCCAGTAACAGAAACACACCAATGCCGGCGGTAAAGATCACCGTGACTTCACCCAGGGTATCAAAGCCACGATAACTTGCCAGCACCGCAGTCACAATATTCGGCACGCCGGTTTCAGCGACGGCCTTGTCAAGATAGTGGGGAACGACATGCTTTTGTGCTGGTGCATCAGGATCACCAAAGGCCGGAATGTCGAGGGTGCCATAGATCAAGGCGGCCCCGGTTACAAAAACCACCAGTAAGGGCAGCAGCGGGCGATGCTTACCGGTGTGCTTTTCCTCTCGGGTCCGGGTTAGTGCCAGTGTGCCCAGCATCAGTATGGTGGATATCCCGGCGCCAACGGCCGCCTCGGTGAAGGCGACATCGGCGGCATCCATGACAACAAAGAGTCCGGCTGATAAGAGGCTGAAAATCCCGAACAACATCACGATCGCAAACAGGCTATGGATACGTATGATGGCGATGGCCGTAACAAGTAAAAATGTCAGCAAGGTGATGTCGAGCAGGAGATCGATCATCAGCACGATTCCTTCACGGGCTGTTCTGAATCGAGTTTCGGTTTTAAGCCGCCAAGCCAGGCGGCATTCGCCAAAGCATGTGACGCAGTAGGACTGGTGAACAGCAGAAAAACAAAAACCACTAACAGTTTGAAGCTGGCCAGCGTCAAGCCCGCTTGCAGAGCTAGTCCGAGTAGAAACAGTGCTGCGCATAGCGTATCAGTGATACTCACTGCATGTAGACGACTGAACAAATCAGGGAAACGGTGCATACCAATGCCACCAGTTATCCCCAGTAGGCCACCACTCACAATACAAAACCAACTTAGCAGTTCAACTATCATGGGTTAGCTTTCTTTGTCATCCGGGTTGACCACAGTATGAAAGTTGCCCTGTTCGACAAGTTTCAGTACCGCAACCACACTGATAAAGTTGATCAAGGCATAAACCAGAGCAATATCGAGAATATCGTGGCGATCGGAGAGAAAGGCAAATACCGCAATTAGCAGTACCGTTTTGGTGCCAAACATATTGACGGCCAGTATCCGGTCATAGACGGTAGGGCCGAGCAGGGCCCGGCCCAGCGCCAGCCCCATGGTGATCAGAATGGCAAGTGCGGCAACAGAGTAGATCATGACGTTTTATCTTCCAGGTTATCCGGGATGGCTTGTGCCATGCGACCGGTCTGCAGATCATCTGCCGCTTCACGCGACAAAGCATGGATACGAATGCTATCGGTACCGAGTTGGACTGTGACAGTACCCGGCGTCAGGGTAATGGAATTGGCATAGATGACCTGTCCCAAGGCTGTTTTCTGGGGAAGTGGCAACTGGCGTAGTTGGGGTGAGAACGATTTACCGGGGGTCAGAATGCGGCGGACCACATCCAGATTGGCCAGAATAACCTCGCGTGACAGGAAGACCCAATAACGAGGTAATTGGCGTCTCAGATGCAGGGGATGACTCTCATGGTCAATGACATCCATACGCAGTGCGAGTACTACCGTCAGCACTGAACTGACCAGCCCGAGGCTGATTAGCAACATGCTGTATTGGCCCGAGAGTAAAAGCCACAGGATGAAAAGGGTGAGAGTGAGGCTGACAGCATGTTTCACTGGCAGACTCCCGATTTGGCGATGTCCGGTAGTTGACTCTGTGTTTTGTGTATTGTTGTTATCACCGGAACAATGTGTTGAGTGTAACCTGGGTAAGGTCTTATTTTCATTATGTTATTTATAAATCAACAGCAGTGATCGCGAGTCACCCCAATGACATCAATTCTAGCCCAGTTTGCCAGGCGGGAAAACACGCCGCAAAGAACCGTCCGGTACGCAAGCCTGAGCGCTGGGGATTGAGCGTTTTATGTCGCCCGCTCGGAGCTCATAGCGGGCAGGGGGCAGAATTTGCGCTATCGGGGAGGGCATATACCTATGGCAGGTATTTCTGCTGGATCGCTATTTTCTTGGAGGAATAAAGCTTTAATAATCAATAAGATAAGCGGAGAAAGAACTTCTCAAGTTTGGCATGGCGGTGCCGACAATATAAATAACTGAGAGACACTGCCAGGACAGGATTGGCTGAAAGTTCAACTCAGGGTTGTTTGGTTTTGTATTTCCTCCCCCTGCGCAGAATTTGCGCAAATTCATCGGCCCCGCATTTGCGGGGCTTTTTTTATGACCCCCTCGCAGACGTCTTTATAAAAATGCTGAATTAGCGAGGGTGGAGCACCACGATATCCATGCCCCGGGCGCGAATCATGCCCTGGTCCGCCAGGCTGCGCAGTACCCGTCCAGCCATTTCGCGCGAGCAACCGACGTTGCGGGCGATTTCCTGGCGGGAAATATGAATCTGGGTGCCGTCAGGATGGGACATGGCCTCGGGAGCGTCACACATCTCGAGCAGGGTGCGGGCCACCCGACCGGTCACATCCAGGAACGCCAGTTGACCGACCTTGCGGCTGGTGCTGAGCAGGCGCTGTGCCAGCTGCCGACCAACGGAGGTCATGATTTTTGCATGGATATCCTTGAGTTCATGCTGGAATAAGCGGTTCAGGTCGTCGTACTTGACGGCGGCCAGGACACATTCGGTGCGGGCACGGACCATGGTGCTGCGGCTGCTGGTACGGAAAAACAGCCCCAGTTCGCCGATGAAATCCCCCTTATTGAGATACGCCAGAATAATC
>JGI2161J19892_1000014_pt1 | contig 13654 bp, 11 predicted proteins | sample DeeMarSeWOR38_10_FD_19892 | JGI IMG/M metagenome (IMG submission 19892) | reverse complement strand
TTGGCATGCGGCGCAATATGGCAGCGGCCGGTTTTAACTGCATGATCCAGCAGAGCAGCACGTGCGCTGCCCTTGGCGCCGGTACTACAGCCGTAGCTGCCACAATAAATAGAATAGGAACAACTATTTCTGTTCATGGCCGGTTGTGACAGGATGGCGCGCGGCGTTGGCAGCGAATGGTAGCCAAGTTTCTGACAGGCTGAATCAATCCAGCCTGAAATTATGTTTTCCGCCAGCGGTGGGTAAGGATAGTCCGGAGTGGAACGTGGTTCCTGTTGAGGGTGTTTGACAACCCGACCTGAGATGCCAACAAGTTGCTCAACCTTGGTGTAGTATGGTTCCAGATCTTCATAGCTAATCGGCCAGTCGGCCACATTGGCGCCTTCAATCGGGCCAAACACCGAACGCAAACGAAAATCATCCGGCTTGAGGCGATAAAAGAATCCACTCATGAAATTCGAAGAACCGCCCACACAATTGCCATTCCAGAAATCCCAACCCGATTCCAGCGTGGGCGTAGCGATCCAGTCGCCGGCATCATTACTGTCTTCGATGACATGTTGTTCATCTTGCAGGGAAGGGGTGTAGGTGCTGCGGCGACAACATGCGAGTTCATCCTTACTGAAATCGACTTCTTTGAACAACGGTCCTTTCTCCAGTACCAGCACCGAATAACCGGCCTGCGCCAGACTCAAGGCGACCGGACTGCCTCCCGCGCCGCTTCCGATAATGCAAACATCGTAGTCGTTAGTCATCGCAGTTTAAGTTTTCGGTACGTGTTTGCAGTGGTGGGTTGAGGAAAGCCTGGATTGTGTTCAAGCCAGCGCCAACCGATGCCATCGGGATTGCCGCCATAGACAGGTGAACTGAGCAAGGCTTCAAAAATATACAGCAGTAATAATGACAACCAGTTTTCGCCTGCGTTACTGCGGGCGATGCGATACAACAATTGTTCTTGTTGCATCGATGTTAACTGGGTAAACGGTGTAGCGTACTCGCTATTAGACAGCTCATTCAGCCAGGTTGGGCCATTGAGTATGAATGCCCGTTCGTCAGCATCAAAATCAGGTTCATCAAGCAGGGTCTTGAGGTACACCGCGGCGTTGATATCAGCAGCGCCGGGACTGTCAGTTTCCGTGGGAAACAGCTGTTGTTGTACTGCGGCAATGGTCGGCCAGGGGGCCTGGGAAGGTGTGGTAGATGCTGGTGGTGTTGTAGCCCGGCCAGTGACGGGCAGTAACAACCCCGCAGAGAGCGCGCTCAGCCCCTGGACGAAGTGACGCCGCGATACCGGATTGGCCTGCCAACTAGCGAACGCAGTGGCAAAGGCACGCCAGGCCTGACTCTTATGGGTGTGTTTTTCCCGGCGGCTCATGGATGTTTCCACTTGTTTATGAATTGCTGAAAACGGGTCACCGAGTAGCGTGAGTTTTCCAATAGCTGGGCTGTGTCTTTTGAGAAAATGATCGTGCCGTCTGCTTTCGCTATATAGATATGCGGATAGCCCAACGGTTTGGGAAAACCCGCCATGAATTCAGCATTGTCATTTTGTTCACTCACATTCACCTTAAGTACGACAAAATACCGATGTAATTGTTCATAAATTGATTGGTTTTCGGCCAGAAATTTATCGAGTTGCAGGCACCAGCTACACCAGTTCCCGCCAACCTCAATCAATACTCGACGCCCAGTTTGTTGTGCAAGTTGCAACGCGGCCCGACCATCTGCAAACGGATCCCGCGCCGGATCGTAATGCTGACTATAGGTGGGTACGGAAGAGGCGATATTTACATTCAGTGGTAAGAAACAGAATACCAGTGATAACACATGTTGTTTCATATCCAGAGTATAGAACACTAAAAGCTAAGTGTGCTTTTATTCAGAGTCGTCAGTGGACGGCGGAGAATTCTTCGGCAGCACGTCACGCATGTGCACATCGCGTTGCGGGAAGGGAATTTCAATACCGCTTTCACGGAAAGCGGCATCAATCGCAAAGTTCAGATCACTGACAACTTGCAGGCGTTCATCAATATCCTGAATGAAACAACGCAGTTCAAAATCCAGTGAGCTTTCACCGAAACCGCGGAACAGGACTCTGGGTTTCGGTGTACTGCCGTCATTGACAACACGGGGATGTTCTTCCGCCACCTTTTCCAGAATGGTTTTGACTTTCTGGGTGTCTGATCCATAGGCGACACCGACAGGTATACGTGCCCGGCCGCGAGAGTCATGCAACATCCAGTTGGTGACCTGGCCGGCGATGAGTTCCGAGTTGGGGACGATAACATCGGCGCGATCAAACGTCTGGATTTCGGTGGAGCGAATCCGAATGCGTTTCACATACCCTTCGGTATTACCGACCATAATCCAGTCGCCGGTCTTGATGGGACGTTCAAACAGAAGAATCAGGCCGGAAATAAAGTTATTCACAATATTTTGTAAGCCGAAGCCGATACCTACCGAGAGCGCACCGGCTATCAAGGCGATGTTCTGAAAATTAAAGCCGGCGATACTCAAGCCGGTGATAGCAGCAATGGTAATGATGATATAACCGGTAATGGTCACGGTAGCTTCACGCGCACCACGATCAAGTCGGGTGTGTTCCAGCCAGGTCGATTTCATTCGTTTGCGGAACCAGCCGCCGATGGTAAGAATGACGGCGATAGCGATAAGGGCACTGGCGAACCGCGCCGGAATGATCTCCAGCGACCAGATGGTAAAGCCCTGGGTTAAATAAGTCTGGATATCAAGAATGATGGTGTCGGATACATCCCAGACTTGCAGCATCACGTAGCCAAACAGTAACCATAAGGTGATGACTGTAATCAGACGCAGCCAGAACAGGCCTGGCATGGTGTCGGCTGGCTTGAGTCCCATGGCCTTACGCAATCGTCGATTCCAGGGACGTCGGCCATAATCAAGATTGTTATAGAGTTCGCTAAATAATCGTGCCAGTGACAATATTATCCCCAGGGTAAGCAGGGAACCGAGCACGCCCTGTGCCAGCCCCAGGGCGAGATTGCGATAGCCCATCCATTCGGCAATCAGGGCAATCGTTAGTGACAAATGGACCAGGCTAGTAAGCCAGCGCACGGTCTTGTGCGTTGACAGTTGCATCAGTAGTGCAAAAGCCCAGATCAAATTCAGAATCAGAAACGCGGCATAAATGTCCCGCGCCAGGAGTAATAATTCTGTTGGCAGATTATGTTTGATAATGGCAGAGAACAACAAAAAGCCGACATAAACCAACAGGGCAAGAAACCTGAGCCGTCGGGCCAACGCGGCGGCAAGTGACTCCGGGATAGCCAGGAACAGGGTGGCCGGAGGCGGTGGAGCAAGCAAAAGATGCACTAGTGCCACGACCAAAAAGTAAAACGGCAAGCCTTCCACAAGAAGCGCAATGAGGGGCGTGGGAGACAGATCGCGAGTCAGAATGTAGAAAAAAATCGCCGCAACGGTGCTGCCGAGCAGATGAGGTGAATAATGGACGAAAGTTGTGATAATCGCACGAGTAAAAAGGCTGGAGTAATCTTCAACCCATTGCTTGCTGCGAATCCACTTTTGCAGCTTATTTCTAAGCAGTATTGCCGGGCCAATCGACAGGACCAGTAAGACAAACAGTGTGACCCAGTGCCAGATCAACAGATTTTGTATACCACCCAAACGTTTAATGACTTTTGTGCTACCCGCTATCCATACTTCCCGTTTGTTCCAGTTTTCTTCCAGCAAGGCGAAGAAGTCGGGGCCTTGGACAAGCAGGCGGCCGGCAAGTAATTCTTTGGTAGCTTCATTTATTTTGTTATGCAGTTCTTCACTGCGGATAACCAGTACGCGACAACTGCCAAGTTGCTTTTCTATGTCCGTTAATTGTTTTTGTATGTCACGTCGTTTGCGAGTGACATCGAGTGGTTCTTTCGGGGCGGGTTCACCCAGGCTGTCGAGTATCGCCTGCGTATCAGATTGTTGTGTTACAAAGTCAGTCACGCAATTTGTCGCACCGGTTTTGATGTTGCTGATCTGACTTGCAAACTCCTTTAGCTTATTTTCGTCATAGTGTTTGCGTTCCAGAAGAACCTCGATCCCCGATAGTTTCTGGTTAACTGCCTCAAGGTCAAAGTTAGCCGCAAAAATTGCCTGGGATGGCATTAGCAGCAGAAACGACATAATGCCTGCCAATACTACGACAGTACGGTTTCGGAACAGTGATGTGAGGCGGTATAGAAGCATGTCCATGATTGCTATTCGGTTGTCAATCTCTTGATTTTCGTATAGCCAGCAGATAAGCGCAAACGATGCCATGATAAATCGAACAAGTTAGCGGCGATCGATACCTTAGCGTTTCAATCTGAATAAATGCAGTTGGAAAAGCATGTCAGGTTTATTCGTGCATTCAGCGCGATCCTGTCGAGACTTCAGCAAATGCGGGGCAGGGGATCGTCCTCGAGTTCTTCCAGGATGCGCTCACCGCCAATGTCTGTTTCCAGAATGACGCGTTGCCCGGTTGTTGTGATCTTGCCGACGAGTGCTGCATCGGTGCCTTGCGGCAAGTCTTGCCACTGAGCCAGGGCATCTTCAGCTTGATTCTCCGCGATAACCGCGACCACCCGGCCTTCACATGCCAGATACAGGGGATCATAGCCCAACATTTCACATACCGCCGTGACGGGTTCACGTACCGGAATCGCGGTTTGCCACAGGCGCAAGCCGAACCCGGTGGCTTGATGGATTTCCTGCATGACGGAAGCCAAACCACCGCGGGTTGGGTCGCGCATAAAACGCAAGCCGGAAAACTCGCGCAACGCACGGGTGAGTGGCAGGACACTGGCGGCGTCTGACTGCAGATCGCCACGCATACCGAATTGCTCGCGTGCCAGCATGACTGCAGTACCGTGGTCGCCAACCGGGCCACTGACCAGTAGCCGATCACCGGATTGAATCTGGTCCATGCTGAGATTCTGGCCTGGATGTTTCAAGCCGACGCCGGTGGTCGCGAGGTACAAGCCACCGCCTTCACCGCGGCGTACTACCTTGGTGTCTCCGGTGACGATGTTTACCCCGGCATGCTTTGCTGCGGTTGCCAGACTTTGAATGATGCGCTCCAGTTGCGCAATTTCCAAACCTTCCTCGATAAAGGCATTGAGACTGAGATACAACGGTTCCGCCCCTGCGACAGCCAGATCGTTAACCGTGCCGTGGATGGCAAGCGCGCCGATATCTCCGCCTGGAAATTCCAGTGGTTGTACCGTAAAGCCGTCGGTGGTAATCATTACTTCGCCATTGAACTCAGGCAGAGCGGCGGCATCCGTACGGGTATTGAGCAAGGGATTGGCAAGGTGGCGGGCGAACAGTTCATTGATTAATTCGCGCATGAAGCGGCCACCATTTCCGTGAGCAAGGCTGATATGGGTATGTTGCATAGCGGTATGTATATTTTTAAATGATTTTTAATTTTGTTGTTTGAGCGTATTCCATTACCTGACCGGCGCAGAGCCCACCATCATTACAGGGCAAGGTTTCTGGCAGGTAAACTTCAAAGCTCGCTTGCTGTAATAATGCCATGACCTGTTCCGTCAGGAGTTTGTTCTGAAACACGCCACCACTCAGACCAACCCGAAACTCACCGAACTGGTCTCGCAACCGTTCAGCCTTGGTCACCAGGGTTGCCGCCAGCGTGGCATGAAAGCGGCTGGCCCGTTCCGCCTGGCTTAATTTTTCATCCTGTAGCCAGTCAAGCAGGGGCATCCAGTCCGCCCGCAAAATATTGTCATCGCTCTGCTGCAAGGGCAACGCTTCATGGTTGGCGGCGGGTGAGGCCATCGCTTCCAGCCACATGGGGCCCTGGCCTTCAAAGCTGGCCTCGTTAACCAGACCGATCAACGCCGCCGCGGCATCAAACAGACGCCCCACCGCGGTGGTGGTGGGACAATTCAGGCGTTTCTGCCAGGCGCTGTAGACCAGTTCATGTTCACGCGGCGCGCAATAGTCAAGGCCGGCTTGCCAGCATAACGCCGCGGCACTGCGCCAGGGTTCGCGGCCGGCCTTGTCGCCACCGGGAAGGGCAAAGGGTTTGAAACTCGCGACGCGTTGCCAGTTTGCGGCATGACCGTACAACGCCTCACCACCCCACAAGCTGCCATCCTGTCCGTAACCGACACCATCCCAGGTGAACACCAGCCAGGGGTGAGTATTGCCGTATTCCAGCGGCAGTGTGGCGGCATGGGCATGATGATGAAACACAGGTTTGAAAGGGACGCTCGATTGTTCGGCCCAACGGTGACTGGCGTAGCCGGGATGTGCATCCGCGACGATCACTTCCGCCTCAACTTCATAGAGTTGCTGTAAATCCGCTATCACCTGTTCAAACACTTTCAGGCTACGGGGCGAATCAAGATCTCCGATATGTGGTGAAATCACCAGGCGATTCTCCCAGGCCAGGGCAATCGTGTTTTTCATCTGGCCGCCCACGGCCAATACGACCTTGTCGAGCTGTAACGGAAGCGTGTGTTCCAGCGGGGCATAACCACGTCCAAGACGCAGCGGGCGAGGGGTTCCGGCAATCACCCGATACACACTGTCATCCGCGGGACGCACAATGGGTCGGTTATGATGCAGGTAGGCCTCGGCTACCTGCGACAGCCGCTGTGCCACTTCCGTGTTGTCCGTCAAAACAGGTTCACCACTGATATTGGCCGAAGTGGCCACCAGCGGTTTACCGAAGTCCGCTAATAAAACATGATGCAGAGGGCTATAAGGCAGAAACACCCCAACCTGGTTTAGGTGTGGCGCGATGGCAGCGGCCAGCCTGCTGTTCTGTTGTTTGTCGACCAATACGATCGGCCGCGCCGGGTCACACAACAAGACGGTTTCCGTTTCGGTTAATTGTGCCATCTCGCGGATAGCATCAAGCCCGTCCTTACCCCTTGTTGGAAACATCACCGCTAACGGTTTGTCCGGCCGCGGTTTGTGAGCACGCAATTGTTGCACGGCGTGTTCATTGCCGGCATCACACATCAAGTGATACCCACCAATGCCTTTCACGGCGATGACCTTACCATCATTTAAAGCGGCAAGAGTCCGGGTTAATGCCGATTCATTGCCAGCGATGGTTTGATCATTTTCCACATATTGCAGTTGCGGTCCGCATTCGGGGCAGGCGATGGGTTCGGCATGAAAGCGCCGATCCAGCGGATCAAGGTATTCCTCCTGGCAAGCTGAGCAGAGAGGAAAATCGACCATACTGGTATTTGGCCGGTCGTAGGGGAGTTGTTTTATTAGTGTATAGCGTGGGCCACATTGAGTGCAGTTGATAAAGGGATAGCGATAACGTCGATCATGACTATTCTGAAATTCAGCCAAACAATCCGGACAGGTGTAGTAATCGGGCGGCACATGCACCGCAGCTGCACTGTCGGCATCACTGGCTTTAATCGTAAAGGCATCCACGCCTTCAGTATTCACGGCGTTGTTTTCTGCCAGTACCGGTTTGGCCAGCGGAGGGGCTTCGTGCAACAGACTGTGAAGAAAGCGATCGAGTTGTTGGTTGGAGGCCTCGGCGAAGATAAGCACTTCACCGCGTCGGTTCTGGACCCAGCCATTGATGTTGTGTTGATGGGCAATGCGATAGACAAACGGACGAAAACCGACCCCTTGAACCTGGCCGGTGATCGTTAGGCGGCGTGCTTCACAGGGTGAGGGCGTCCGATCGGGTTTCTGCATACTCAGGAAGTCGCCGCTTTTTCCTGGCCCACACCTTCGCGCAAACCACTGGCCCACCAGATGCGACAGGCACCTTCATCGGAGACCATGCAGGGACCGACCGGGGTTTGTGGTGTGCAGGCACTGCCATAAAGGCGACATTGGTTCGGATAAAGCCGTCCCAATACCACCTTGGCGCAATCACAGCCGGGCGGCATTTCACCCTGGCGGCGACGTGCGGGATCGGCGTAATCCGGGAAGCAGTGATAGGCATCATGTGCCTGATAAGTCGACTTGAGGGTATAACCGGAATGGGGGATCGATCCAATACCACGCCAGTTGCTATCGGCGATATCCAGGGTCTCGTTCAAAAAACGTTGCGCCGTGGTATTGCCGCCGGGACGCACCACTTCCGGATAACAGTTATCGAGAAACAAGCGATTGTCGAGCTTTTGGCGTAACACTGAATACAATGCAGCCAGAATGCTTTCTGGTTCGAAGCCGGCCACGGCGACCGGCATCTGATGTTGTTCCGCCACGAAGGACCATTCTTCCGGTCCCATCACGGTGGATACATGACCGGGGGCAATCAGTGCATCAAACCCGGCCTCGCCCGATTCCAGCAGCATCGCTACCGCAGGCCACGTACGTCGCCCACTCAACAAAATGGAGAGGTTATCGGCCAGGCCTTCGGCAATTAACGCGGCGACGGGCGCGGTGGTGGTTTCAAACCCGGCAGCAAAAAACACCACCGGCCTATCGGGTTGAGCCAGGGCCAGTTTTTGTGCTTCTTGTGGCGAGGCAATAGGACGGATGTCCGCCCCCTGGGCCCGTGCCTGTTCCAGTGAACGGGGCTCCTTTTTCGGCACATTGACCGGCACGCGCAACATGTCACCAAAGGCCACCAGGGTCAGGTCCTCGTGCAAGGCCAGTTGCATGGCCTGATAAATGTCTTCCTCTGGACAAATACACACCGGACAACCCGGGCCGGGAATCAATTCGATGTTGGGCGGTAATAAACTGCGAATACCCGCCATGCTGATGGCGCGCTCGTGGCCACCACAAACATTCATTACTTTTATGTTGGCGGGCAGGGGGAGATCGTGGATCCTTTTTAACCAGACCTTGGCGTCGGGACTTCCCGTTTTAGCCATGGGCATGCAACTGGGCTCCATCCGGCTGAATGGCCGGGCGGCGGGTGGTGCCGGTTTTGATCCGATCCTGCTGCGCGCTGACCGCCTGTTCCAGCCAGTTTACCCAGTCCTGCAGACCATCGCCGGTTTTGGCCGAGAGGGCAATTACCGGTGCCGGGTTGGCGAGATTACGCAGACAGGTTTCCGCTTTGGCCGGATCGAAATCATCGAGGACAGCTAACAGGTCGGCCTTGGTTAACAACATTAAATCGGCAGCGCGGAACATCACCGGGTACTTGGCGGGTTTGTCATCGCCTTCGGTGGTGGATAACAGCGTGACGTTATGGTGTTGGCCCAAGTCAAAACTGGCAGGACATACCAGGTTGCCAACATTCTCGATGAAGATGATATCGAGGCCGTCCAGGGATAACTCGTGCAGGGCATCATGCACCATGTGGGCATCCAGATGACAGGCGCTGCCGGTGCTGATCTGAATTGCGGGCACACCGCGGGCACGGATGCGGTCGGCATCGTTTTCGGTTTCCAGGTCGCCTTCGATCACTGCAATCCTGAACTTGTCTTTCAACAGTTCCACGCTGGCTTCCAACAAGGCGGTTTTACCGGAACCCGGAGAGGACATGAGATTAATGGCCAACACACCGTGGCGATCAAAGTGTTCGCGGTTATGCCCGGCGACGTGATCGTTTTCCGATAACAGGTTCTTTAATACCGTTACCGCTTCACGCCCGTCTTCCACCCGTGAGAGTTTACCGCCGGGTTTGACTAAATGCTGGTTGGCATGCGTAATGTTACAGCCGCATGTATCACACATGGATGGCCTCCAAAGGTTCTTTCAGCAATTCAAGACTGGCCAGCAGCATCTCATCGCCACTGAGCAGTTGCGTATGATAGTCACCACACTGGCCACAGATCAGGCGGTTGGGTTTGGCCTCGGTTTCCGCGCCACATAACTGGCATTTCACTTTAATCGGCAGTGCCTCGACAACCAGCTCGGCCTGTTCCGCGACCGTGCCAGCAGCGGCCAGGGGAAAGGCCTGGATTAACAGATGTGCCTCGATGCCCGAGAGCGGACCTATGCGAACAGTAACCACATCCACGGCGGTGGCCTGTTCTCTGGCGGCAATCGCTTCGATTTGCTGCAGCATATCCTGGCAGACCGCAAACTCATGCATTGCTTTCGCCCATTTCTTTGGCGAGCACTTCGTCGTAGAGCTGCCAGGCGGATCGTGCTTCCTGTTCACTCACTTTCTGAATCGCGTAACCCACATGCACCATTACATAATCATCAGGCGCCAGCGTCTCATCCTGCAACATGAATAAACTGATATCTCGCTCAATGCCCTTGGCATGGCAGCGTGCCATGAAACCGTCGATTTCAACTATTTGCATCGGGATAGCGAGACACATTAGCAATTCAACCTGTTTCTGTTTCGTAATATCAATTAAGTAAACACCTGGAATCTGGGTGCGTCAACCTGACAGGGTAATTGGGGTAAAATCCTNTATGCCTGTTACCANGTGTGCATGTATACACTTTCNGCATAAAGCCACATAAACGACATGGTGATAGCATAATGNCTGTGTATAGTGTTAATTTTAATGCACCCCTTAGCGNGTAGGGCTGGTTGAGCAAGATGCTGAGGCATAACCTTGATCCAGATCATGTCCAGTAAGTACCGGGTAGAGAGCCATTCATCGACATAACACATCAGCTGAACGACGTTTGTTATTAACGTTAACCCTGACGGGCACTTTTATGGTGGCCGAAGTCATCGGTGGGTTGTTGTCCGGGTCGTTGGCACTGCTGGCTGATGCCGGCCATATGCTAACGGATACGGTTTCATTGTTTCTTGCCTGGTTAGCCGCGCGTGTGGCGCACAAACCGGCCGATACCTTGCGTTCCTATGGCTATCATCGGGTGCAGATTCTGGCGGCATTCAGCAACGGCGTATTCTTTATCCTGATTGTCGGCTGGATTGGCTATGAAGCTGTGCAACGCATCCTGAATCCACTCCCGGTGATGGGGGATATCATGCTGGTGATTGCCGGCTTAGGATTGATTGTGAATCTGCTGGCCTTTTTCATCCTGCACGGTGCCGGCGGGAGAGACCTCAATATTCGTGCGGCCCTGTTACATGTATTGGGTGATCTGTTGGGATCAGTGGCAGCCATTACCGCCGCGGTGATTATTCTGCTGACTGGCTGGATGCCCATCGATCCCATCCTGTCGGTGTTTGTTGCCTTGTTAATCTTGCGTAGTGCCTGGATGGTGGTGAAGGAATCCACGCATATCCTGTTGGAAGGAACACCGCCGGACATCGATGTCGAAATCTTGCAGAAGGCTATTGTTGAGGCCGTTCCCAGTGTGCGTGATGTGCATCATGTGCATGTCTGGTCACTAACGCCAGAACATCCGCTGTTGACAATGCATGTGAATGTGGAGCCCGATGTAGATTCGACCCAGGTATTGCAACGTGTTAAACAGGTCCTTGAGGATCACTTTCATATCCACCACTCCACTATCCAGGTCGAACCCGCTCACTGTGTGGATGAGCATAAGGAAACAACCACTTCAGCACATCAGTAATTACTGGCTAATGATTATTCCAAGAGGGTTATTGTTGTATTTCGTTCAGGTGTTGGGTGCGTGTTGCCTTTGCGTCTTGCAGAATCAGGATACCACCGCGGATCACAAGCAGGGCAACAAGCAGTCCGATCACCAGATCAGGCAGGCGTGAGCCGGTCCAGGCAACCAGCCCACCAGCAAGAATGACGCCGAGATTGGCGATAACGTCATTTTTGGAAAAGATCCAGCTGGCACGCATATGGACCTCAGCTTCGCGATGTTTGGCAATAAGAATGAGACAAGTCACATTGGCGATTAGGGCGATAACCCCCATACTCATCATCAGGATTGAAACCGGTTCACTACCAACAATGAGCCGTCGCACGATGTCGACAAGCACGAGTAAACCCAGTAGAACTTGCAGACTGCCGCTAATACGTGCGGCATGAACCTTGACCAGTAAAGATTTACCCACGGCATAAAGCCCAACGCCATATACCATGGCATCAGCCAGCATATCCAGCGCATCAGCGATGAGTGCAGTGGATTGCGCCCACCAACCAACACCAAGCTCGGCAACAAACATAACGCCGTTTATCAGCAGCAAGGCAATCAGGACGCGGCGTTCCGATTTGTCCTGAATTTCAATTTCGCAGCCACATCCAGACATGCTAATTTCTCACGGGTTTAATCAGATACACGGGATTGAATTCACCAGTCATGACGCTGATCAGCCTACCAGCACACTCAATGACCTATTATATATTAATAAAGAATAAGAGCCGATCCAGATCAGAGTTTTGTCGTGGTTCATTAAATCGGAATTTCAGATAATGGCAAATGCTTAAAGGGAACACACCAGTACACCGTCTGCTTGTTGGTTTGATCCTGCTGATCGCCAGTGGCATTGTCATCGCGCAAACCACCGGTCACGCAGATCCTATCGCCCCCGTCATTCTTGGCGTAACAGGTATTCTGTTCTTTGCCGTCATTGGTCGTTTCGCAGCCAGAAAAATGCACCAACCGTCCGTGCTGGGGGAATTGCTCATGGGGATCCTGCTGGGCAACCTTGGTTACTGGCTGGGCATCGATTTTATCGAGGTGCTGCGGGAAGGCCCGGCGATTTTCGAGATGGTTGATCTCACCTTGTCAGGTGAACCCATGCAACAAGCAGCAATTGATGCCCTGGGAGTTGAGACAGCGCCGGCAATCCTGGCTATTTTGCATGGGCCGGGTGGAGCGGCCTTGACCCAGATCGCCCATACGGTGGATGTGTTTTCCCGTTATGGGGTGATTTTCATGTTGTTCCTGATTGGTCTGGAAACCAGTCTGGGTGAATTGAAACAGGTTGGGCCGGCCTCGCTACGCGTTGCGATTATCGGGGTGGCCATGCCATTTATATTGGGCTTCGTGATGGCCCGGTTGTTAATGCCCGAGTTATCCATCAGCGTAGATCTGTTCGTTGCCGCCACGCTAGGGGCCACCAGTGTCGGCATTACGGCGCGGGTGTTACGCGATCTGGGACAGTCACATAGTCTCGAAGCGCGAGTGGTTCTGGGTGCGGCTGTTATCGATGACATTCTTGGCCTGGTGATGCTGGCCATTGTTTCCGGCATCATCGTATCCGGTGTCTTCAATCCCTGGAATGCTGCCACTGTCATTGTCCTGGCATCTCTTTTTTTGGTGGTGGCTTTTTCCATCGGTCCGATGTTTCTGCGTTTTACCATCAAAATGGTCAGGCACCTGGATATCATCGAAGCTAAAATGTTTATCTCCTTTTTATTTGTTATGGTGCTGGCCTGGTTTGCCAATCTGGTAGGTCTTGCCACCATCGTCGGCGCCTTTGCTGCGGGGGTGATTCTGCATGATGCTTATTTTTATCATTGGGGAAAAATTGATGAACATCAGTTTTCAATACGTGACCTAATCGCGCCACTGGAAGTCATCCTGGTACCCATCTTCTTTGTGCTGATGGGCATACAGGTAAAGTTGGAAACCTTTGTAGATATGCATGTGGTACTGATGGCCGGGGGACTAATCCTGGCGGCAATTATCGGCAAGATAATCAGTGGTATCGGGGCGGAACGTAAAACAAACCGCTTGGCAGTTGGTGTTGGAATGATGCCGCGAGGTGAAGTCGGCCTGGTGTTCGCTTCCATTGGCAAAAGCCTGGAAGTGTTCAGTGATGAGCTTTTTTCTGCGCTGGTGTTAATGGTGATTGTAACTACCTTACTGACAC
>JGI2161J19892_1000013_pt1 | contig 13835 bp, 10 predicted proteins | sample DeeMarSeWOR38_10_FD_19892 | JGI IMG/M metagenome (IMG submission 19892) | reverse complement strand
AGTTCATCCAGCAGCGCGCCGTAATCCGACTGATGCTCGGTGACCTCTTCCACCACCGCGAGCGTCCCCGCCGCATCCCCGTTTGCAAGTGCCGCGATCAGACGTTCCACACAGTCCTGGTTGATGGTTCCGAGCATGGCACGCACATCGGCATCGCGAAGCACTCCGCCGCCATAGGCAATGGCCTGATCAAGCAAGCTCAGCCCGTCGCGCATGCTGCCGTCGGCGGCCTGCGCCAGCAACGCGAGCGATGACCCATCGTATTCGACGCGCTCCACGTCGAGAATCTTGCGCAGTTGCGTCTCAATTTGCTCGGGGCTGAGTCGCTTCAGCGAAAACTGCAGGCAGCGCGACAGCACAGTGACCGGCAGTTTCTGTGGATCGGTGGTAGCGAGAAGAAACTTGACGTGCGGCGGCGGCTCTTCGAGTGTCTTGAGCAGTGCGTTGAAGCTGTGCCCGGAAAGCATGTGCACCTCGTCGATCAGGTACACTTTGTAGCGCCCCCGCGTTGGCGCATATTGCACATTGTCGAGAAGCTCACGCGTGTCGTCGACTTTGGTGCGCGAAGCCGCGTCGACCTCAATCAAGTCCACGAAACGCCCTTCGTCTACCTCACGACAGGCCGTGCACTCGCCGCATGGAGTAGAAGTCACACCGCGTTCACAGTTAAGGGACTTGGCGAGGATACGCGCGATCGTGGTCTTGCCGACGCCGCGCGTGCCCGTGAACAAGAAGGCATGGTGCAGCCGACCGTGATCGAGCGCATGCACCAGCGGGCGCACGACGTGGTCCTGCCCGACGAGCTCGGTGAAGGTGCGCGGGCGCCACTTTCGGGCGAGAACCTGATAGCTCACGGAAACCTATGGACCTCGACTTTGGTCAGTCCCATCGCCTCGCTGGAGCGAGGAATGGGTGGCGGCTCAAACCGGCCACACCCCGATACCCGAACCGGCTGCTGCGGCTGCTTCCTTCCGGACCTGACCGGGTTCACAACCTGTCGTCACCGAGGGGACCGGCTCTCGCCGCCGTAGTCATTTCATGGCAGAAGTCTACCATGTTGGCCGGTCAGCCGGCCGAAACGCCCGCCACTGCTGACTTCTGCCGCTGTCAGCACATTACGCACGCATTGCGCGCCCCTGCCCTCTGGTTTAACCTTCGCCGTCCGTCGGCGGCCGCATACGGCGTTCGCAGGGCTCGCAGGCTTGCTTGGCTACCGTGCCGACACAGTTTTCTGGAGAGGTGTCCGAGCGGTCGAAGGAGCACGACTGGAAATCGTGTATACGGCAAAACCGTATCGAGGGTTCAAATCCCTCCCTCTCCGCCAGTCCAAAGAAAATGGAGCCAATAGGCTCCATTTTTTATGCTCGCGAAGAATACCGGGCCTCCACACGCATCGAGCAGTTTTCCGGAGCATCCTCTCCAGGACTACTCAACTGCCCCCTCGCGGCAATGTGCTCAATCCGCCGGCGAGCACGTAAACATCCAGGCCCCGTTCCGCCAACAGGAATGCCGCTGCCGTGCTACGACTGCCGGTCTCGCAAAGCGCGACAAACTTTCGCGAGGCATCGAGCTGTGGCGCCTTCATTCGCAACAAATAGAGCGGCAGATTCACGCTCCCCTTTATTGAGCCTTGGCGAAATTCGTCTTCGGTGCGCACATCGAGAAGTCCCGCGCCGGCCTTCGCAAGCTCGCGCGCCTGCGCAAGCGTTACGGTCCGGACCAGCGGCGCCTTGAGCAGCGCATTGAAGTCGTCGGCACCGAGCCGCATCAGCACGCCTGATGTCAGCATCATTACCGTCGCATTGCGTGGCGCACCAGCGAGCAACGCCTCTTCGCCAAACCCCTGCCCCGCGTTAAGCTCTCCAAGCATCGCTACCTTTCCCGAGTCGGCCTTGCGCGACACATTAGCCCGCCCCTCGCGGATGACGTAGTAATGGTCCCCTCGGTCACCCTGCTTGATGATCACCTGCCCGGCCTTTACGTCGACTGGCTCAAACCGGGCAAACAGGGCGCTGATATTGGCCGCGGGCAACCGCTGAAACGTCTCTTGCCGCAAGAGCGTCATCATCCAGTCCGAGTCGGCGGACTGATCAAATTCGACCACCTCGATGCCACCGGCTTGGGCACTTTGCTCCAGAGTAATCAGTCGGTCGAGCAAACTGCTGTCGATACGTGCAATTGTTGCATCGCGTTTCACCACCCCCGAAGACTGCCGCGGCTTAAGCTGCGCCAATGCGTAGCGTGCTGCGTCACTACCGGCATCGACCAGCCGCTCACTCCCTAGCTCCCTGGATCTCAGCAGCATGCTGCCTGACAACAGATATATTGAGTCGTGGTCGGTATCGCCCTCCCGAAAAACCGTCTGTCCCGCACGCACCGATTCGATCGCGGCGCGACGCACGACCTCGCCGAGGCTTTCCTCAGACAGCGCGTTCAGCGGAATGAGATGTCGGAACAGGTCGATAGAAGTCACGGCATCGCGAGTCAGATCAGTGTCGCCATTCTAGCAACGCGGATCGGCAGCCGACACCCGAGTTCGCTGACTGTGATGCACCAAGAGCAAAGGGGCCCCGGCGGGGCCCCTTTCTTTGTCGACTTGGCGGAGAGGGTGGGATTTGAACCCACGGTGGACTTGCGCCCACGCCTGATTTCGAGTCAGGTACATTCAACCGCTCTGCCACCTCTCCGGGGGCCGCATAGGATACGTGGACTCAATGCCGCCCTCAACCCTGCGTTGGCCGCACTGCCGCGCCCTTTGGTGACAACCCTCTCACTCGCCGCTACGCTTGTTGACATGACCGGCCCGGCGCCCGCCGAACCTGTGTCGCGTAAGCATCTCCAAGGCATGGCCGTCGCCCGGTGCCTGCTTTGCGTTCTTCTGTTACTGCTTACCGGTTGCTTCCTTTTTGAAGACAACAAGCTGCGTGCCGTAAAGTCTGCCCGTGAGCTCGTGGTCCTGACGAGCTTCGGCCCCACCACCTATTTCGAAAATCCGGAGGGTCCAGCCGGTTTTGAGTATGACCTCGCCAAGGCATTCGCTGACCACCTTGGCGTGCGCCTGCGTGTCGCTGCGGTGCGTAGCTTCTCGGAGGTACTGCCGCGACTCCTGGATGGCGAGGCCGACTTCGCTGCTTCCGGCATTACGATTACCGATGCACGCCGTGCGATGGTCAGATTTACGCCGCCCTATCAGCATGTCCGGCAGCAGGTCGTCTATCGTCGCGGGGCAAACCGGCCTGCCGACGTGGCCGCGCTTATAGACCGGGAAATCGAAGTCCGCGCCGGCACCAGCTATGTCGACCGGCTCACCGAACTGAAACAGGAATATCCTGATCTCACATGGACTGAAGTCGACGATCGCGAAACCGAAGATCTTCTACAGGCCGTATGGGAAGGCCTGCTCGATGTCACCGTCGCCGATTCGAACATTGTCGCCGTCAATCAACAATACTTTCCCGAACTGCAAGTTGCTTTCGAGCTGAACGACTCCGAGGGTCTGGGTTGGGCCTTTCCACCAGGTCCGGACAACAGCCTGTACGATGAAGCAGTGAGCTTTCTTGAATCTGCCCGCACCTCCGGCGAACTCGCCAATCTGATCGAGCGCTACTACGGGGCCGCTAGCCGTTCCGGCTACGTCAACATGACGGTCTATCAACTGCGCGTCCAGACGCGCCTTCCGGAGTATCAATCCCTCTTTGAGGCAGCTGCCAAGCTAACCGGGCTCGATTGGCGGCTGCTTGCCGCCATTGGCTACCAGGAGTCATTCTGGGACCCGAAGGCGATTTCCCCTACCGGGGTGCGTGGCATGATGATGCTGACGGAAGAGACGGCCAAGCAACTTGGCGTCGTGAACCGCCTCGATGCAAGACAAAGCGTCATCGGTGGCGCGCAATATATCGCGCAATTGATCGAGCGCATCCCCGCCACGGTTTCCGGACCCGACCGGCTATGGATGGCACTTGCCGCCTACAATGTCGGTCCTTACCACCTCGAGGACGCGCGCACCATTACCCAGCGCCAGAAGGGTGATCCGAACAAGTGGCTAGATGTGAAGGATCGGCTCCCGTTGCTTTCCAGAACGAAGTGGGCCAAGGCGGTTCCATATGGCTACGCACGCGGTTCCGAAGCAGTGATTTTTGTGAACCGCGTGCGCGCCTACTACGACGTGCTGGTGAAGCTCGATGAAGAGGAGCGTGCGCGCCGCGGCACGGAAGCCCTCAAACTCAATGCGCCCGCACTCTAGGCGCGCCCACCCTGGGATTCGTCGCGTCGCCTAGCGAAAAACCTCTTCAAGAGCCCGCCGCACTCCTCAGCCAGAACTCCTCCCACAACCAGCGCGCGGTGGTTCAGGCGGTCGTCGGCCAACAGATTGAACACGCTGCCACCGGCCCCCGCCTTCGGGTCCACCGCACCGTAAACCACCCGCGCGATACGCGCATGCACAATGGCGCCGGCACACATCGCACAGGGTTCGAGCGTTACATACAGCGTGGTACCGGGAAGCCGATAGTTCTGTGCGTATTTGGCGGCTGCGCGCAGCGCGACCATTTCCGCATGGGCACTCGGATCGCGCGCCGCGATTGGCTGGTTCCAGCCCTCACCTACAATCCTGCCGTCCTCCACGACCAATGCTCCCACCGGCACTTCATCCATTTCCTCGGCGCGGCGTGCAAGCTCAAGCGCGCGGCGCATGAAACGTTCGTCAGCGACTGGATCGGAATTTGGGCTGCGCGCCGCGAACGGCGCGCCGGCAGGCTCGTCCGGATCTACTCCCATTCGATCGTCGCCGGCGGTTTGCCGGAGATATCGTAGACCACGCGTGAGATACCCTTCACTTCGTTGATGATGCGGTTGGATATCCGCCCCAACACCTCGTAAGGCAGCTGTGCCCAATTGGCGGTCATGAAATCCACCGTCTCGACTGCGCGTAAAGCGACCACGTAGTCGTAGGCACGGGCATCGCCGAGCACTGCAACCGACTTCACCGGCAAGAACACGGCGAACGCCTGGCTGACCTTATCGTAGAGCTCCGCGCGGTAAAGCTCCTCGAGATAAATAGCGTCCGCACGCCGCAAGACATCGGCATACTCCTTCTTTACCTCACCGAGAATTCTGACACCGAGACCGGGCCCCGGGAACGGGTGACGATGGATCATCTGGTGCGGAAGCCCGAGCTCGGTGCCGATACGACGCACCTCATCCTTGAACAGCTCGCGCAGCGGTTCCAGGAGCTTGAGGTTCATTAGTTCCGGCAAGCCGCCGACATTGTGATGCGACTTGATGACGTGGGCTTTCTTGGTCTTGGCGGCGGCGGACTCGATTACATCCGGGTAGATTGTCCCCTGTGCGAGCCACCTGGCGTTGCGAATCTTCTTCGCTTCTTCTTCGAAAACCTCGATGAACAGACGCCCGATGATCTTTCGCTTCTGCTCGGGATCAGCGACGCCCTTGAGCGCGGAGAGAAAGCGCTCCTCGGCATCTACCCGAATAACCTTTACCCCCATGTGTCGGGCAAACGTTTCCATTACCTGATCGCCCTCGTTGAGGCGCAGCAGGCCGTTGTCGACAAAAATGCAGGTGAGCTGCTTCTCAATGGCACGATGCAGCAACGCCGCCACAACAGACGAATCAACACCGCCCGAAAGACCGAGCACCACCTCGTCGCTGCCCACTTGCTGGCGCACCGACTCGACCATATTGTCGATGATGCTGCCGGGCGTCCAGAGCGTCTGGCAGCCGCAAATGTCGTGTACGAAGCGCTGCAAGATTACGCGCCCCTGCGTGGTGTGCGTCACCTCGGGATGGAACTGCACGCCATAGAATCCGCGCGTCTCGTCCGCGATGCCAGCAAATGGCGCATGATCGGTCTCGGCGATCACGTGGAAGCCGGGCGGCAGCTGGATCACACGGTCACCGTGACTCATCCATACATGCAACCACTCCGAACCGTCGGCTTCAGATTCGTCGCGCATGTCCCGAAACAGGCGTGAGTGTGCCCGCATGCGCACACGCGCATAACCGAATTCGCGTTCGTCCGAACCCTGGACCGCGCCCCCAAGCTGGGCGGCCATCGTCTGCTGTCCGTAGCAGATACCCAGGACCGGCACGCCCATCTCGAATATTTCCTGGGGCGCGCGGGGCGTGCCTGCCGCGGTGACGGTTTCTGGTCCACCGGAGAGGATGATGCCGCGCGGCGCAAAGGCGCGTATTTCCTCGATCGGAGTATCCCAGGAGTACAGCTCGCAGTAGACCCCGGCCTCGCGCACCCGTCGCGCAATGAGCTGCGTGGTCTGCGAACCAAAGTCGAGAATGAGGATGCGTTGTGCGTGCGGATCGGTCACGGGACGATCACACGAGCCTGGCTTGTCAGCTGCGTTGGTAGTTGGGCGCTTCCTTCGTGACCATCACATCATGCACGTGCGATTCGCGGATGCCGGCATTGGTGATGCGCACGAACTGCGACCTGGTGCGAAGAGACTCGATATCAGACGACCCGGTATAGCCCATCCCGGAACGCAAACCACCCATCAGTTGGTGGATGATGTTAGGCATGGGGCCCTTGTAAGGTACTCTCCCCTCGACTCCTTCCGGCACGAGCTTGTCAGCAGTTGCGCCTTCCTGGAAATAGCGATCGCTCGAACCCTCTCCCATGGCACCGAGCGACCCCATGCCGCGATAACTCTTGTAGGAGCGGCCCTGGAAGATCTCGATCTCGCCGGGCGCCTCATCGGTCCCCGCGAGCAGACTTCCTACCATGACGCAATGCGCGCCAGCGGCGATCGCCTTGGCGATATCGCCGGAGTAACGAATGCCGCCATCGGCAATCACGCCAACCCCGGAATCGAGCAGCGCGTCCGCCACATTCGACACAGCCGTGACCTGCGGAACGCCGACACCCGCTACCATGCGGGTTGTACAGATCGAACCCGGACCGATGCCTACCTTGACCGCATCGGCGCCCGCGTCGCGCAGCGCCCGCGCCGCGTCGGCGGTCGCAATGTTTCCGCCGATCACCTGCATCTCGGGGAAATGCTTCTTGATCCATCGAACCCGATCCATCACGCCCTCGGAATGCCCGTGCGCGGTATCCACGACAATGACGTCCACGTCGGCGGCCACCAGCAGCTCGACACGCTCCTCGGTTCCCTTGCCGACACCGACCGCGGCGCCCACCCGCAACCGTCCTTTGGCATCCTTGGCGGCACGCGGATATTCCTGGGACTTCTGGATGTCTTTGACTGTGATCAGACCCTTGAGGCCGAACCCTTCGTCCACCACAAGCACCTTCTCAATGCGGTGCTGGTGCAGCAGCTTCTGGATTTCGTCCCGTGTGGCGCCTTCCTTAACCGTCACAAGCTTTTCCTTCGGGGTCATGATGCGCGAGACCGGCTCGTCATAGCGGGTCTCAAATCGCAGGTCACGGCTCGTGACGATACCGACCAACCGGTCACCGTCAGTCACTGGCACGCCCGAGATGTGGTGGGCACGTGTCAGCTCAAGCACCTTGCCAATCGTGGCATCCGGGGCGACGGTAATCGGACTGGTGATCACTCCTGATTCGTATTTCTTTACGCGCCGCACCTCTTCGGCCTGACGGGCCGGGGACAGGTTCTTGTGGACAATACCGATGCCACCTTCCTGCGCGAGACAGATGGCCCCGCGGGCTTCGGTCACGGTGTCCATGGCCGCCGACAACAGCGGAATATTGAGCGTGATATGGCGGGTGAGCTGGGTCTGGAGAGACACGTCCCGAGGCAGGACGGACGACTGCGCAGGGACCAGCAGGACATCGTCGAATGTCAGTGCTTCCTGTGCGATCCGCATGCGGTATTATACGTATCCGCGCCGGGCGCGAAAAGGCCCGGCGGTCGGCGTTGACGGCCCCCGGCATCTCGCGTTAGTGTCAAACCCTACAAGAAATCGCTATCGCATAACCCCATTTTTTTCTACCCAGGAGGAATTCATGAAGCACACTCTCTTGTGCACCGCCGTTGTCATCGCTCTCGCAGGCTGCGCCGGTGGTGGCGGGTCGGCTGCGACCGCCGATGAAGTCAGCAAGACCATCGCTCAGGCGGAAAACGAGATCATGCTTGCCAAGAAGGCGGACTCGCTCTGGACTAACACTGAGAAACACCTTGCGGCGGCTAAGGAAGCACAAAAGGCAGGCGACAATGACAAGGCCCTGAAGTCTGCCAAGAAGGCCATCAAGGAAGCCCAGGCCTCGGTGAAGCAGGCTGCAGATAACGCAAACCCGACGCCCACCTGGTAAGGGCATCGGCGTAGCAAGGAAAAGGCCGGGTTTGCCCGGCCTTTTTTCTTTTTAGCACTGGCGCTATGGTTGCGCGATGCTGTCCACAACCAGCACTAATTCCCTGCGCGACATTTACAACGTGTCCCGCCTCAACCGGGAGGCGAAGACTTTGCTGGAAGGCAGCTTTCCTGCCATCTGGATAGAAGGGGAACTCTCGAATCTTTCCCGCCCGGCCTCGGGTCATGTCTACTTTTCGCTCAAAGACGCTCAGGCCCAGGTGCGCTGCGCCTATTTTCGCCAGTACCAGCGTCCCCCCGCCCTGGCAATTCGCGATGGACTTCATGTGCTGGCCCGCGCCCGGGTTAGCCTCTACGAGGGTCGTGGTGACTTCCAGCTCATCGTCGAGTACCTCGAAGAGGCTGGGGAAGGCGCGCGCAAACGAGCCTTTGAGCTACTCAAGCAGCGCCTGAGTGCCGAAGGACTATTCGACAGTGCCCACAAGCGACCCCTACCGCGCCTGCCACATCGTATCGGGCTCATCACGTCGCCGAGTGGGGCCGTGCTCCACGACATCGTGACAACCTTGCGACGTCGTTTTCCTGCCATCTCCGTACTGCTGTATCCGGTACCGGTACAGGGCGAAGGTGCCGCGGAAAAGATTGCCGCGGCAATTCGCCTCGCCGGTGTGCGCCGCGACTGCGATGTGCTGATCGTCGCCCGCGGAGGTGGGACGCTCGAGGATCTCTGGGCCTTCAACGATGAGATCGTCGCGCGGACTATTTTCGATTGCCCCATCCCGATCGTTGCCGGCATTGGACACGAAGTTGACTTCACCATTGCCGACTTCGTCGCGGACGCTAGAGCTCCCACGCCGACTGCCGCGGCGGAGCTGTTGAGCCCCCATCAGGACGAGTGGCTCATGGCCTTTACCAACACCGGTCAGCGACTATTNCGCAGCATGCGCCAGCGCCTCGAGCGCTCCAACCAGCATCTCGACTGGCTGACAGCACGCGTNGTGCATCCGCGCCAACGCGTTGCCTTGATGCGCGAGCGCCTCGAGGCGATGCGTCGTCATCTCGGAGCAGGTGCGCGCGCCCTGCTCGCAGCGATGTCCGCCCGCGAACATTCGCTCGAGGCACGCCTGCGCGGCTGCTCCCCGGCCGCGCGATTACGGGCTACGGGCATTGACGAGGCGCATCTCCATCGGCGCCTGCAACTCGCCATGACGCAGCGCCTGCGACGCAACCGTGAGCACCTGCACGAACAGGCTGCACGACTTAACACACTTAGCCCCCTGGGAACGCTTGCGCGCGGTTACGCTATCGTTCGCAAGGCGGGTATGATCGTGCGCGATGTATCGGGAATCCGACCGGGCGACAAAATCGAGGCCCGCGTCGCGCATGGTGAGCTCGCCTGTGTCGTGGAATCACGCCGTGAATCCTAGCTGCACCGCACTGGTGTTGGCCGCGTTCGTGGCTCCCGTCTTTGCGCAAACGCTGCCGCGCGCAGACCAGGTTCCGGGCGGGGTGGCGCTTGTCGACCTTGGTCCCGCCAGCGCCCCGCGACCAACTGCCCGATTTCAGGGCGAGCCTATCATGATCGTGAAGCACACTGATCGCTGGACCGCGGTTGTTGGTCTGCCGTTGTCGCTCAAACCGGGTGATCATGACCTCGACGTTCAAAGCAGCGGACAGAAGGTCGCCGCAACTTTCGCGGTGGCGGCAAAGCAATATCCGGCCCAGCACATTCGCATCAAGGAAAGGCGCATGGTCGATCCGGGGCCGGAAGACCTGAAACGCATTGCCCGTGACCAGGAGGTCATCCGCCGCGCCTTTGCCAGCTGGCGCGACGATCCCGCACCCCCGCTAAGCTTCGTTCTGCCAACCCAAGGGCGCCTGAGCAGTGAGTTCGGCTTACGTCGTTACTTCAATGGCCAGGCGCGCCAACCGCACAGTGGGCTCGACATCGCGGCACCCACCGGCACGGCCGTGTTAGCCCCCGCGGCCGGCGTGGTAGTGGCGATCGGCGACTACTTCTTCAATGGCAAGACCATTTTCATTGACCATGGCCAGGGCCTGGTCAGCATGTATAACCATCTCAGCCGTATAGCCGTCATCGACGGGGCGCAGGTCCGGCGTGGTGAACTGATTGGCAATGTGGGCGCGACCGGTCGTGTCACCGGCGCGCATCTTCACTGGACAGTGAGTCTGAACAATGCACGGGTAGACCCGAGTCTGTTCTTGGCGAAAGGCGAGCTCGCGCGGACCACCGCGCCAACGGGCGCACGCGCAAGCGGAAACTACTAGCCGCCTAGCGGCGTCCCCAACTTCGCGGCATCACGATCGCGACATTGCAGGGTAGGTGCCCAATGCTTATCGGGCCCGCCAGATCCGGATCGTCTTATCGCGACTGGCGGAGGCAAGTTGAGCCCCATCGGGTGATACGGCGACGCTTTGAACGATGTCCGAATGGCCGGACAGACTCTGCAGCAACACGCCGTTAGCCGTATCAAAGAAATGGATCTTGGAATCTGCGGATGCCGCCGCCAACCAACTGGCGTCGCGAGCAAACACTAGCGACAGGACCGATTGCGACAATTCGGTGATGGTGCGTGCATGGGCCATGCGCTGCATATCCCATAGACGAATGGTCTTGCCGGCATCACCACTGGCGAGCCAGCGACCGTCGGGAGAATACGCCAGCGCAAGTATCTGGTCTCGGTGCCCCTCAAAGGAAGCCACCTCATCCCCTGTACTCGCTGACCAAACGCGAATTTGACGATCCCCGCCGGCGGAAACGAGCATCTGTCCATCGGGCGAGTACGCCAGTGCGAAGACATCGCCCGAGTGGCGATCAAGGGCGAGTAGGCGCTTGCCACTCGCCACCTCCCACACGAAAACCGTTTGATCGCGCCCGCCAGCGGCCACGCGTGCTCCATCCGGAGAAAATGCCACGGCGTACACGGACGACCCATGGCCACGCCAGACATGGCGGGCCTGCGCCGAACGTACTTCCCACAAACGCACCGTACCGTCGTTGCCACCGCTAACGAGCCAGCGGCCATCCGGAGAAAATGCAATGCTATTGATTGGATAGCCATAACCAGGCCAGGTTGCGTGCAAGCGGCCGCTGCGCGCGTCCCACATGCGAAGCGTCTTGTCGGTCGACGCACTGGCGAGCCACTTTCCGTCAGGAGAAAACGCCACTGACTGCACCCAATCGCTGTGTCCGGTCAATACGTGCGCCGCTATGACCGGGAGTGGAAGCTCTGCCCTGGGGGGTGTGGACGCCGTCGCTCGACTCAGCTCAGGTGGAGCATCCGGTTTCCCCGGGCTGACGGCAACTGATCGCGAAGTTGCGGGCTCTTCGCGTATGGTCGACGAAGTGCGCGTAGCAGCCTGGTGCTCGCGCCAACGTGAAGCCAGCTCGTCCCAGAAATACACGACAAGCCCCCCCAGCAAAGCGAGTAGCACCAGTGTAATTGCGCCACCTCGTGCTGGTGGAGACATTCGCCGTGACCCGGCGCGCGGCACTGCTGCTATTGTCGGGCGGCTCGCCAATACCGGATCGCTGGTGTGGAACCTGGCGGGACCGGCACTCGCCCCCGCCCCCTTGCTACCGGTCGGACGACGTAGCTTGCCCATCAGGGCATCCTGCAGTTCCCGCGCGGATCGCGGCCGATCCTGTGCATGAATCTGCATGGCCCAGTCGACGCACTCAAGCAGGTTCTGTTGATAGCGCTTCTTTCCGAGTTTGATCGCGGGCGTAAGAGGATCAACGGTGTACTTCAGCACTGCCTGATACCGATCGACTGAAGAGTCCGGTCGTTTTCCGGTGATGCATCGATACATGGATGCGCCGATGGCATATACGTCGGTGTAAGCGCCGGGCTTGCCCTTGTCCGGGTATTGCTCGATCGGCGCATAGCCGTGCGTCAGCGCGATGCGCGACACGTGACCGGCTCCGGTAATCGCCTGGCGCGCAGAGCCGAAATCGATCAGCATCGGACTGCCATCGGCGCGCAGATAAATGTTCTCGGGCTTGATGTCGAGGTGGAGCATTTCTGCCTCGTGCACCGCGTGCAACCCGTTCAGGATTGGGATAAAAATACGCAGCAGCATCGCCTCATCGAGACGGTCCCCGCTCTTCTTCATGTGGTCGGCCAGGCTTTCGCCCTGCTCGTATTCCATCACCATATAGGCGGTACCGTTGGCTTCGAGAAAGCGCAGTACACGCACGATATTGGGATGCTTGAAGCGCGCAAGCGCCCGGGCCTCCTTGACGAAGTTCTTGAGGCCCCAGTGGTAGTCCCGGACCGCGTCCCGGGTTGGCTTCGGCATGACCGCGGAGGTTTTGGGATCGCGAACCGCGATCTCGTGCGGCAGGAACTCCTTTATCGCAACCAACGCACCAAGAGAAGTGTCACGTGCGAGATAGGTGATACCAAACCCGCCAGTACCCAGGACAGATTCGATGGTGTACTCCGCGAGCGTGTAACCCACCGGCAGGGCACTCTTGTGAAAGGCGGCCACTGTCAGACCCTCGCCCGTCTGCGCTGCATCGAGCCAGCTTCCATTCCCACTGATCCCTCAGCTGATTTCTGATCCAAACATACGAATAGCACGCTGCCTTCAGTCACGGCTAAATTAATATCGTTGTCGACTCTTACCATTATTAATCAATATCTTATCAATTACTTCTTACGTTTCTTTTCAACCACTTTTCTGCCCCGGCGAACTTTCACCATCGGCTTATGCCGCCGCTCGGTAGCGGCGAACGGATTTTCCCCTTCTCGGCATTCAATTCGTACGGGAATACCCGACAGCCCAAAGTCCTCCCGAATGCGATTGGAGAGGTAGCGCCGGTAGGCCTTCGGCAGCGCAGAAACCAGATTACCGTGAATTACCACCGTAGGTGGGTGCCGCCCAGCCTGGTGGGCAAATTTTGGACGAATTCTTCGACCTCGAGCCACGGGAGGCGGCGTGGCGGATACGGCCAACTGCAGGACCCGATTGAGGCGCGCAGTTGGTAACGTCCGATTCGAAGACGCGAAGGCGAGCTGCACCGAGCTGAACAGCCTATCGAGCCCCTCCCCACTAAGCGCAGAAAGATAGTGAACGCGCACAAACGATAAAAAGGGACATTTCCGGTCCAGCTCGCGTTTGACCCATTCGCGTTGCTCCGCGTCGAGCAGATCCCACTTATTGACCACGACTACCAAGGCCCTGCCTTTCTCAAGCGCATAGCCCGCAAGCGTCACATCCTGTTCGCCTACCCCCGCATCCGCATCTATAACCAGGATCACCACGTTCGCGCCGGCAACCGCATCCAGCGTCTTGATCGCGGAAAACTTCTCGATAGCCTCATGGACTCGGTGCCTGCGCCGGACCCCCGCGGTGTCGATCAGGACATACGCCCGACCGCCTCGCTCGAGCGGTACCGCAATGCTATCCCGGGTCGTACCCGCTTCATCGGAAACCAGCACGCGCGCCTCACCCAGAATGGCGTTCACAAGCGTGGACTTGCCGGCATTAGGGCGCCCAATGACCGCAATGCGTGGCACGTCTTGCGCAACCTCCACTTC
>JGI2161J19892_1000009_pt1 | contig 14695 bp, 24 predicted proteins | sample DeeMarSeWOR38_10_FD_19892 | JGI IMG/M metagenome (IMG submission 19892) | reverse complement strand
CCGGGCGTGGCATGATTACCACCGAAATCATACCGTCACCGGAATTCTATTACGCCGAAGACTATCACCAGCAGTATCTGGCCAAGAACCCTGGCGGTTATTGTGGGCTGGGGGGATGCGGTGTGGCCTTTCCGCAAGAATAAGGCTGCGATAGATTATGTCCGAGTCAGCGCAAAGCATCGTTGCATTCTGGTTTTCCGATACGGTACGACCGTTGTGGTTTAAATCCACACCAGAGTTCGATAATCAGTTGTGTGATCGGTTTGAAACACTGTGGCAAGACGCGGCGACAGGCAAGCTGGATAGTTGGGCCGAGAACGCCGAAGGTGTTATGGCTCTGGTTATTCTCCTCGACCAGATTCCACTCAATATCTATCGAGGTAAAGCACACGGTTTTTCCACCGAAGCCAAAGCCCGTCAGATTGCCGGGAAAGCCATCGACAAAGGCTGGGATACAACCATGCCGGATGAACAGAAAGCCTTTCTCTATATGCCGTTCATGCACAGTGAAAGCCTGGAAGATCAGGATCGAGCTGTGGCGTTATATCAGGGTGCGGGGCTGGAAGATAACCTCAAGTTTGCCCACCACCATCGGGACATCATTCGGCGCTTTGGACGCTTTCCACATCGGAATGCTATTTTAGGTAGAAAAAGTACCGCGGCAGAACTCACGTATCTAGCCTCAGATGAAGCATTTCGTGGTTGACAGATGTTGTATGGATTGTATGAATTCCGCCTTTCACGCGAACATACTCCAGGCAAAAAAGAGCAGGCGGAAAATTAATAAGCGTTCGCTTTCTTGACCTCACTCCGATGTGCGTTTATACCTTTTGAATAACAGCGCAAACACTTGCATTGTCTTTTAAGCAAGAAATCCGTGTTCTTGTGTCGTGCATGCTTATCCCGGAATGGAATGATTAAATCCTACATTGCGTCTTATGAAATTTGAAACGACCGCATCATTGACTCAATCAATAAACCAAAGCCGTATTTGTTTGGAGTATCGAGGGCCAACAGGTTTGTCGCAAAAGTTATTTGGCATATTTGTGCTTCTGTTCGCTTTGCCAGCCCAGGAAGTGTATTCCCAGAACGGGGCTAATAATACCTATGCCGATCTGGTTCCGATACTCTCCCAACGCTGTGTCATGTGTCATGTCGGTGAGAACGCGCCTGCGGGACTACGGCTCGACAGTTTCGAGGGCATAATGAAAGGCAGTGTTAATGGGCCAGTTGTGCGAGCAGGTGATCCATCCGCCAGTGAGCTTATTCGACGTCTCAAGGGGATCAGTCAGCCACGCATGCCAATGACCGGCCCCCCGTTCTTGTCTGATAGCGAGATAACGATATTCGAACGATGGGTGGCCGAGGGTTTGCGCAAGGGGGATACAGTTGAAGCTGCACTACCGGTTAAGTCAGTGACGCCGCAGCCAGTGCCGGGAGAGGCGGTTACTTATAAACACGTTGCACCGATCTTTGCAACACGTTGTGCCAAATGTCATACGGAAAACGGATTGATGGGTGCCGCACCGGAAGGTTATCGATTGACTTCGTATTTGTCGACGCTTTCACCTGCAGATCGCGTACGCGTGGTTCCTGGAAAGCCGAACGCCAGCGAGCTGCTTCGACGAATCCGCGGCCAGGCCAGACCCAGGATGCCCTTTGATGGTCCTCCTTATCTTGCCAATCATGAAATCAAATTGATTGAGGCGTGGATCGCACAGGGTGCGCGCGATGCTGAAGGTAATATTGCTGACATTCCTGTCGGAGCGGCAGTACGTTTGCATGGTACGCTAGAGTCGGGCTGGCGGTTGAATGGACTCGATCTGGTTATCAGTCAGCGTACCCGTATCGATAAAGCCCCTGCGCCTGGAGATTACGTTCAGGTCCGTGGTTATCTGGATGAAGCTGGCAATGTCGTAGTTGAACGACTTAGGCGTCGATGAGCAAGCACTCTGTATGTGGCATAGGTAAATTGTTCAACATTGATTCAATAGTTTTTAACTAGCAAGTATTTTACATGGACGCATTAGCAATTCATCTTGTACTACATGGTACCCTGGTGTTGATGGTTAGTCTGTTTGGTGGCTTATTGCTTTATCGGGTATTACTCAAAGATAAAAATCCTGCTACCTGGCATCTGGTACATGCCGGAGGTACCGTGAGAGGTGTATTACTGATCGCGCTTGCCGCAATCATACCGTTACTTGGGTTACCTTTGTCGCAGGTTTCATTATTCGTATGCCTGATGATTATAAGTATATGGGCATCCATGGTCGCGATGATACTTGCGGCTGTCAGCGGTGAGCGTGGTTTAAGGCTCACTGGTTCTATAGCAAATAAACTCGTTTATCTGTTTTATGCAGTACACATTGTAACTATATTTCCGGCAGTGTTTTTGTTGATATATGGATTACTTAAAGCCGTGTAAATGATTACCGGAGGTTGCCATGTTCGAAAAACCCTCATTAATGCTGCGCATCGCAATTGGTAAGTCAATCGGCTTTCTGTTCGGACTTATCGGCTTTATCTTTTTACCCTTCTTTTTACCAGAGGCTGACTGGTTGCTCCGCTGGGGCATCTTATTGTGGTACACCACGGTGGGGGCCATTATCGGGGTGTTCGGGGTTTTCACCTATCACCCGGTATTGAAATTGCCGTTCCCCTGGTGGTTTCGCGCGCCACTGATGGGTGCCTGGATGAATTTCGTGCTGACGTTCTTTGCCTATGACGCCATGCAGGCCATGATGGTAACGATGTTTGGTGAAGGCGGTGTGCTCAGTTCACCCTTCTGGTTCACCGCAGAAGGTGCCATTATCGGTTTCATCATCGGCTATTTTGCTACCCGGTTCGGCGGGGAAGGCAAGGAGACTATCGGCCGATAGAAAAGCCGAGTTAACTACCTTGCACCGTCACGGTCAGTTTGCGCCGATGACCGGACGTGCGGTGTTCCCATAAATAAATCCCTTGCCAGGTGCCGAGGCTACAACGACCGCCACTGACCGGAATCGTCAGGCCGGTGGCAGTAATGACGCTGCGAATGTGCGCCGACATGTCGTCCGGACCTTCGAGCGTATGCCGATACATGGGATCACCGTCGGGTGCGACCTTTGCCATGAAACTCTCCAGATCATGCCGTACTGTGGGATCGGCATTTTCGCACAGCATCAATGAGGCGCTGGTATGGTGTACAAACACATGGCACAGGCCGGTCTCTATCTTTGCCCTTTGCACAATCTGTTGTACTTCATCGGTGACTTCGTAGGTACCCCGACCCTTGGTGCTAATTGAAAACTGGTCTTGGTGAAGCATGTTCGTTGCCCTTACTTATGGTAGAGCCTCAACGTGAATAGGGGCGCCTGCCTGAATGATTTTCAATTGTCGCACGTCATCTTCGGTATCGGCCCAGATGTTGGTGCGTGCCGCAAGACGAATTTCGTCGCCCCGGGATATCGGTGTTGGACCAAAGCCGATTGCGATACAAGAACCCTCGATCCAGAAGGCAAGTTCTCCGGCCTGCACCACATCCCGCGCATCCTGCTCCAGTTCCACATTAACCGGGGTGCTGAAATACACTTCCTCGCCCCAGGTCTGAGCGCGGGAATCAATCGGTAAAGCGGCCAGGATGGCCTGGGCCGTGGGGGTATTCCGCAGGGTGGCGGTCAATATAATGTCGGCAATACGAATTTGAATTTGCATGGTCAATTAGTCGATTAGGTAAGTTACTTAATATATTACAACATGAATAACCTGGTTTTTACTAACGCATAGCCGTTAATTCATTATACTTGTCATAGCATTAAGGAGAGACCCCGGTGACCATGTCGGTGTGTGTATTTAATGATCAACGTCTTGCCAGTTATAATTTTGGTGAGCAACATCCTTTTGGGCCGGCCCGGTTTGATGCGTTTAATAATGCCTTTCTGGCACGGGGACTCGACCAGCAGGTTAAAACCTGTGAAGCAATCACGGCTACAGCCGAGCAGATTGAATGGTTTCACGATCGTGCCTATGTCGAAGGCGTAAAACTTGCTTCTCTCGCGGGCATTGGTTATCTGGATCAGGGTGACACACCGGTGGTGCCAGGTATTTATGATGCCGCGGCCCTCGTAGCCGGTACTACCTTGCAGGCGATTCGGCTGATTATGCAGGGTGAATGTCGTCGCGCGTTTAATCCCATCGGTGGGTTGCATCATGCTCGGCATGACCGTGCGGCTGGTTTCTGTGTTTTTAATGACTGTGGCATCGCGATCGAAGCCTTGCGGCATAAGTATCAGGTGCAACGCATAGTCTATGTGGATATTGATGCCCATCATGGAGATGGGGTGTTTTACAGCTATGAAACGGATCCCGACCTCTTGATAGTAGATTTGCATGAGGACGGTCATTTCCTGTATCCCGGAACGGGCGCGGTGACCGAAACAGGGCAACAAAAGGCCGTCGGCACCAAGTTGAATGTGCCGATGCCGATGGGCGCGGATGATGCGGCCTTCGAGAAGGTGTGGAAGGCGGTGTACGGGTTTATCGACGACGCCAAACCGGAATTCGTTCTGTTGCAGGCTGGCGCAGATAGTGTGCGAGGTGATCCCATTACCCACATGGCGTATTCATCCCAGGTGCATGCCAGGGTGACAGCGGATTTGTGTAAACTGGCTGATCAGCATTGTGAAGGTCGGCTGTTGGCACTGGGCGGTGGTGGTTACAATCTCGACAATATTGCAGCGGCCTGGTGCGCAGTGGTGCAGGCGATGATCGACAACACCGGAGAATAGTTAATCGCCATGGCGGTGGAACACTGGAATTCACAACAGGATGGTTCACTGAGTGAGCAGACCTTGCGAGTTAAACTCGAAACCCGCGGTTATCAGGTTACGCGTTATGTCTATTCGCCAGGAACCGTTTTTCCGCCTCACAGTCATGGTGTCGACAAGATCGATGCTGTATTGAGTGGCCGGTTTCAAATGCGCATGCAGGGTAAGACTGTTGTGTTGGAGGCGGGTGATTGCCTGGCGGTACCTAGAGGAGAAATCCATAGCGCCGAGGTAGTGGGTGATCAACCGGTAGTCAGCCTCGATGCGATCAGGATCGACTAACTCAAAACAAAGATGGCTTAATGACTGATCTCTTTTCCATTACAGCGCCCCTGATGATTCGCAACCCGCAGGGTGAAGAGCAGGTCATTGCGGAAATCTTTCCCCACCCAAATGGTCTTGTCTATTTCGACCTGTATTGGCATCTCGGTCAACCTGATGAGAACTTGCATCTTGTTGAAGGGACGCTAAGCGGGGGAGGACCATGGAAGATCGGCGGGTACGTGATTAATGTGTTGGGGTGTCATGGTACGAACGCGGAACTTGCAACGGCGTATCAACAATGGCAGACCTATCTGCAAAACACAGCCGATGACTATCCACCACCGGAATTAGTTGCCGCGATTGCTCGTCGCATGGGTGCGATTATTAAATAGTGAGGTAAATATCCCGGTGTTTTCAGCACTGATTTAACGTCGCCGCCAGTAACTGGCCAACAGGGAGCCGGAAATATTGTGCCAGATGCTAAACAGGGCGCCTGGCAGCGCCGCCAGACTGGAAAAATATTTTTATCGACACTGCCACTTATGTGCAGAAATGATAAACACTAACATGAGGTATCGACAGAACTTTATTTTAGGTGCGGCATTGATTGTGGCATCGGAATTCCTGTTTGCATCAATGGGTGCCACGGTTAAAGCTGTCTCGGCAGGGCTGCCTACCGAAGTCGTGGTTTTTATGCGGGGACTGTTTGGCGTTGTATTACTCTTGCCGCTGTTAATGCGTAGATGGAAACAAGATGTGCTAACTACAAGCGTGTTTCATTTACATTTGCTGCGTGCCACCCTTGGCGTATCCGCAATGTACTGCTTTTTCTATGCCCTGGCTAATTTGCAGCTGGCGGATGGTATGTTGTTGAAAATGACGGCGCCGCTGTTTATGCCATTGATTGCTGCGCTATGGCTTCACGAAAAGCTTGGCACAAAAATCTGGCTGGCCGTCGGCTTGGGTTTTGCCGGTGTCGCCCTGGTATTACAGCCTGAAGGTGAATTCAACTGGATCGCGCTGGTCGGACTGGCGGGGGGTATGTTTGCTGCCGGTGCCAAGGTAACAGTGCGTCGTCTGGGGCAGACTGAACCGACTATCCGCATCGTATTTTATTTTTCACTGGTAGTAATGTTAATTGCCACTATTCCGCTGGTATGGGCATGGCAAATGCCAACCGCGCCGGAGTGGGGTTTATTGTTCCTGATGGGACTTTTTGGCACGCTGGGGCAGTTATTATTGACCAGAGGCTACAGTGTTGCGGCTGCATCACAGGTTGCGCCATTCACATACTTTGCTGTGGTATTTGCGGCAGTGTATGGTTACTTCTTCTGGCAGGAAACACTCGATCTGGCTTTTATCGCGGGTGCGTTGTTGATTGCAGTCTCAGGGATCGTCGCTTTACGTGTTAATAGCAGGACACGCAAACAATCCTCTCAAGTGGAACAGGAGGCAGTCGAAGTGATTCCCTAGTACAGGCAACCTTGACACAGTTCAACTTCAATATGGTTTAAATGACTACCGAATTTCATATTCCCGCCAAGCCTGCTGCCTGTGAATTATGTGGCCGCACGACTGTCAACCTGACCCAACACCACTTGATTCCCCGCACCCGACATCGCAACAAACGTATACAGAAGCAATTCAGTCGTTCAGAGATGTTGACACGCATACTCTGGGTTTGTCGTCCCTGTCATAGTCATATCCACACAGTTTTAACGGAAAAGCAATTGGCGATGCAGTTCAATAATCGCACGGCATTGTTGCAACACCCTGATATTCGGCGATTTGTTGACTGGATTTGTAAACGTCCTGCCGGATTGAAACCCCACGTTAAGCGCTCACGCTAGCAGGCAAGATGGATTGTGCTATAAATGAAAGAACGCAATCTGCGGGAAGAGTATCGTGAAACTTCAATGCCATGCCGGTAGGGGATTATCCAGTCTGCAACCGGCTGAACCATTATGGAAGCGGGTACCAACGCATGCCGAAGATGGAACAGTACTCAGTGATTTCATGATGATTATTCCACGCTTGCGGGATAAGCCCCGTAATCTTCTGGAAATGACCGTGCAACGTATTGAATCCGTGTTGCGCTGTTATCAGCACAATGTCGTGTTTGCCGATCTCAACCTGAGTCTTAATGTCTTATGGGTATCGGTACGGCCTGTCCCTGGAATTTGTCTGGAGTTGCCAACCGCCATCAAGCTGCAGGTTCCCGAAGCTCTGCTTGTTTCCCACAAATTCAACGCCAGCTGATATTTTCTTCATTCGTATTACAGCAACAATCATATGGTTGTCTGTTGATTGAATTCATGCGAGAGTAAATACAAACGAATGACCAAGGAGAGAGTAATGTCATCCGCAGCGTTAACTGATGAATCACTTGATATTCTGTTCCGCCAGGCGCGCAGCCATAATGCCTGGCAGGAGAAACCGGTCAGTGATGACCTGCTCAAGCAACTCTATGATCTTTTGAAGATGGGACCGACCAGCGCCAATGCCTCTCCTGGCCGATTTGTGTTTATCAAGTCGCCAGAAGCCAAGCAGAAACTGAAGACCTGTCTGGATGAAGGTAATGTAAAAAAATCGATGACCGCACCGGTGGTGGCTATTATCGGCATGGATCTTGAATTTTATGAACAGCTATCCAAGCTGTTTCCGCATACCGATGCGCGGGCCTGGTTTGTGGGTAAAGCAGACAAAATTCAGGAAACGGCATTTCGTAACAGTTCCTTGCAAGGGGCCTATCTGATGTTGGCAGCGCGCAGTCTGGGACTGGATTGTGGCCCGATGTCCGGGTTTGATAGCGCCAAACTGGACGCTGCCTTTTTCCCGGATGGCAAGGTGAAGTCCAATTTTATCTGTGCCATTGGCTATGGCGACCCGGCGGGGCTTTATCCGCGTGGGCCACGACTTGATTTTGACGAAGCGGCGGAAATTGTTTAAAGCAGTTCGAGTGTGTGGTTAATCGATCAATTGGTAGAAGCGCGCATTAGCGACGCCCAGGCACGTGGTGAATTTGACAATCTGCCAGGGGCGGGAAAAGCCTTGCAACTAGAGGATGAATGCCTGGTGCCGGTGGAGCTGCGTGCTGCTTATCGACTGTTAAAGAATGCCGGTTATTTACCCCCAGCAGTGCAGATGCGACGCGAAATCGCTGAAGTTGAACAGTTGTTGCAACTGGCCGAGGACACGGCGGAACGACAAGCACTCAACCGGCGCCTGCGTTACCTGTTGCTTAAACTGGGTGAATCGGGGAGAGATAGCCGCATCATGCGGGAGCCGTTTTATCACACCAAACTGCTGATGCGAGATTAATAATCGACGATCAGGATACTACGTAGCGTACGATACCGCAGCGGCGCAGATATAGTTTGAGCGCGTCCTCGGCTTCAGTGAAATGTTGGTAAGGGCCGTGATGTTTGCCATCACGAGTAATGAAAAACCAGTCTTTGCCGTTGTTGTAAAATCGCCGCTTCCGGCGAGGTACCGCTCCAGTTTCACCCCTCCGGTTGGTGTGCATCTGTGTTTTTAAATCCTGCATCCCGCTAACCTACAACTGTACTGTATCCATGAATGCCGAGCCGGTACTGTTGATATGAGTTAATTCGGCAACATGGGTTTCGGCACCGTCCTTATTGTTAAACGGGCCCCGTAAACCTTCCCGGGTATGGACATACCACCCCACCTTGTCTACATGAAACAGGCGTTCCCCATTGGTGCGATATTCCTCACCGGCCCGAGGCTTGCCGGTACCGATAGTTTGGTGCGGGTCCATGGACTTCATAACGATACCTTTTATTTTAATTGTAGTGGGTTCTGGCATGGGTGTCTGTCAGTTCAGGCTGATTAACGTGTCAGTCAATACCTATAACTAAAGTTACATGTATAAAAAGTCGAGCTGGCATGACTTGATGGTCACCGATTACTTTCCACTAAGATAGCGCAAGTCATCAAAGGTGCATACCCAGTTGGGGGTCATGGCAACCATGATAGATATCAGCATGCCGGTGATGAACCCTTCAGGAAAGACCATGAGGGGAATGAAGGGATAATATTCGTAAGCCAGTTGCTCGAAACTATATACCTCACCCAGAATCAGGATGCCGGAAGCCACGCCGATCATGGCAACGAGAGCAAAACCAGCCCCGAAAAATGCGTTTAAAAATACATAGATAAAAAAATGATTAGGCAGTTTGCTGTCCACCAGGCGGTAGATGGCCTGGCTCATCAGGATGGGTACCAGGCCCATGACCAAGATGTTCATTGGCAGGGTTTGCCAGTCACTACTGCCATTAAACATCATGCCGATGAACACCAGACTGAATGCCACCAGCGCCAGTTGCCAGCCAAACATGAGAGTCAACAGGGTGGCGCCGATGTAATGGTAGTTCAGGCCGGGAAACTGGGTTGTAGTGATGTGCCACATCAATAGCAGGCCAACACAACTACCCAGAAAAACATGCACGATTTCCGGGCGCTTAAAACGTTGCCAGGGAGCGGAGAACAGGGCCGGAATCAGCGCCAGACCGTACAGCACGGCGGCGAACCAGTGCCAGCTGTCCGGTAGCAGACCATAGGGGTAGTTCATGACCAGCCAAACTCCAGAATTTCACCATTCCTGAAATGTTGCTCGCGCAAGCTGCTGTCGGGCAGGTGTCGGAACCAGGCATTAACCACCCGCAGGGTTTCCTCATGCGCCACGATCAGTACAGCATTCTCTTGCCGGGACTGCAAGTCATCAAGAAAACTGCTGACACGTAGTTTGTGGTCCAGCAGCGATTCACCGCCATTGATACGTGCATGCAGGGGATTTTGGGCGATAGCGGCAAAATAGTCAGCGACCGGCAGGCCATCAAAGCCAGAGCGGATGTCATTGAGGGCAGGCTCGCAGCGAATCGGGACGCCATGATAGCGATTAACGATCTCTGCAGTTTGCTGCGTGCGGGGTAATTCCGACACCAGGATGCGGCGCAGGGGCTGGTGGCGCATTTGTTCCGCTGCCAGTTCGGCCTGGCGAATACCTGTGTCGGTGAGGTGCACATCCCGTCGGGGATCATCATTACACAAGCCCAACCGGTTATAGTTGGTCTCACCGTGACGCATGACCCAGAGTGGCATAAAGACAGTCTTGCTGGCGTTGGAAAATGAAAAACCTATGGTAGCATAGCAGCGCCGGTTCGCCGGGATTCTGTGTTTCAAATGCAGTCGCTGTAGAGAAGGAGAAAATTTTGAGCCAGAACACCACGTCCACCAAAACCAATAAAATTACACTTCGCGCCAACGGGCCGCTGGTGTGTGAAGGTGAATTCCAGGTATTAGCCGCAGATGGCGAAATACTCGCTACCGAATCAGAGCTGTATTTATGCCGCTGTGGCCTCTCGAAGAAAATTCCGTTTTGTGATGGCAGCCATAAGAAAGTTGATTTCGATGATGGGCCGGCTTTTGAGGATGATCGCAATGAACACCTTGTCAGCCCGAGCGGGCCTGTGACAATAACCTGCCGAACCGATGCCATGTATGTGATCAAGGGGCAGGTTAGTATCCAGAGTGAGGATGGACAATATGTGACCACGCGCAGCAAAGCCGCGCTGTGCCGTTGCGGTGCCTCGGGTAAAAAGCCATTCTGTGATGCCAGCCATAAACAAACCGGCTTTACCTCTGATTAAACGTACTGATGTTGCCGGATTTTATTGCCAGGATCCCACTAGCATCGTTATCGTTGTCTGCTTCCCCGGTCTGGTAAGCCAAGAATAATTATAGCTACACCGCAACAGTGACAATGAGTGTGCAGCCTGCGATCAGATCATATACTTAGAAGACATTAAATAAAGTCATGAACCAGGTGTACGAGGGGAAGGAGGCACTAATGCAAGTCACTATTGTGCATGTGCATGTCAAGCCCGAGCATGTTGACGCATTTATCGAGGCGAGCAAGCACAATCACCAGCAATCGGTTCAGGAACCGGGCAACTTGCGGTTTGATATTTTGCAGTTGGCTGATGATCCGACCCGCTTTGTTTTATATGAAGCCTACCAGAGCAGTGAGGATGCGGTTGCTCATAAACAAACCAGCCATTACCTGACCTGGCGGGAAAAGGTAGCTGACTGGATGGCTGAACCACGTCAGGGCATTTCCTATAATGGGTTATATCCCACACTTGATTGATGGTGCGGGATATCGCCAATTCCAGCCCGGGAATATGCCACAACAAAGGGCCATATGATGGGTACGGTAATATTCATCAATAAGGAACAGGATCAATGCTTCTCTGACCAGCTATGATGAAAATTATTCAACCTTTCTCCATTGCCCGCTTGCCACGTATTGAATTTGGTCGAGGGGTGTTTGGGAAATTACCTAAATTGATTCAGCAATACGGCGAGCGTGTTCTGCTAGTCACGGGTGGTCACTCCTTCCAGGCAACTGATAACTGGAACTGGTTACATGCCGAGTTGAAAGAACATGGCATGCTATCGTTCCATTGTACGGTTTCCGGAGAACCTTCACCTGAGCTAATTGATATGGCTGTGGGACAACATGCCTCCGATAATATCCAGGTGGTTGTCGGTATAGGTGGAGGAAGTGCACTCGATGCTGCCAAAGCCATCGCCGGTCTACTCAAACTTGGTGATTCGGTGCTGGACTATCTGGAAGGAATTGGACCGGAACGAACTTATAGCGGCCCCGCCGTGCCCTTTATTGCCGTACCCACGACTGCAGGGACAGGGAGCGAAACCACCAAGAATGCCGTATTGAGTCTCAGGGGCAAGGAAGGTTTCAAGAAATCATTTCGGGATGACAAACTGGTCGCAGAATATGCCGTCGTTGATCCCGACCTGTTGATTTCGTGCCCGCCGGAATTAATTGCTGCCAATGGCATGGATGCATTGACGCAATTGATGGAATCCTATACTTCATTGCGATCCAATCCGATGACCAATGCCCTGGCCGTAAGTGGGTTACGCGCAGCGCGGGACGGCTTGTTATCCTGGTATGACAACGCTGCAGCTGATCCTGAGATCACCGAAGCGGCCCGCACCAAGATGGCGTATGCTTCTATGCTGTCAGGGATTACCCTGGCGCAGGTNGGGCTCGGTTCGGTTCACGGGCTGGCTTCTCCTCTGGGTGCCTTCTATCCCATACCGCATGGCGTCGTGTGTGGCACCNTGGTGGCGGAAGCGACGCGTGTNAATATTCAAACCATGCGCGAACGTGANCCCGANAATCCAGCCTTGCGGCGCTATGTTCGCCTGGCGGAAATTATTTGTTCGCAACGNTTCCGTGATCCCCAGTTGGCCTGGCATATGCTGGTCGAACGTTTAATAGCCTGGACGGAACATATGCGGCTGGCTAAATTATCCGAATATGAAGTGCGCGAATCCGATCTCGATCACATTGTCGCGCACTCACGTGGTAGCAGCATGAAAACCAACCCTATTGTCCTGAGCGATGCAGAGCTTTGCAGCATACTGGAACGGCGCTTGTAAAATTGATGACTCCACTTGAACGCTATGAAGCCGATCTGCAACAGCCAAACTTCATGGCTGATCCTTTGCAACGCCAGGCCGTTGCGCATACGCAACGCTTGTATGAAGAATTACTATCAATTCAAATTCAGAAACCAGGCATGTTGGCCCGCCTGTTCAGGAATAAACCCCAGTATACGAAAGGCCTGTATTTCATGGGGGGTACCGGTCGTGGCAAAACGTACCTGCTCGATTGCTTTTATGAATCTCTCCCGTTTCACGAAAAATACAGGTGCATTTTCACCGCTTCATGTTAGAAATACATGAACGGCTGAAACAGTTACCACCATCACCCGATCCTTTGAAAGTCATTGGTGCTGAATTGGCACGGCACTATCGTATTCTGTGCCTGGATGAGTTTCATGTGCACGATATAGGTGATGCCATGATCATGGCAGGTTTGTTACAGGCTTTATTCGAGCACGGTTTGACCCTGGCGGTAACTTCCAATATTCCGATTCGGGAGCTGTATAAAAATGGTCTTCAACGGGAACGCTTTCTACCGGCAATCACACAGTTGTATGAAAACGTCGAAGAAGTTGACCTGCAAGACGGACAGGACTATCGCCTGCATCGCCTGACCCACGGTGATACCTATCTGGTGGACCATGCTGATAATGCGCACGCCTGGCTGGAACAGCGTTTTACCGATCTGGCACCATCAAAACCAAAACACGGACGATACCTGCATATTAATCATCGGGATATTCCCTATATTGCCCTGGCTGATGATGTTGTCTGGTTTGACTTCCAGGCCTTATGTAATACTCCGCGAGCAGCCAGTGACTACATCGAGATCGCCTTGCAGTTCCATACCCTCTTTATTAGCCAGATCCCTGTAATGGGTGAGGCGCAGGATGATGTGGCCAAGCGGTTTATTCACCTGGTAGATGCCTTGTATGATCACAACGTTAAAATGATCGCCACTGCTGCATCGATGCCGGACCAGCTCTATTCCGGTCGGCGTCTGGCCTTTGCATTTGAACGCACCAAAAGCCGGCTATATGAAATGTCCAGCCAGGATTATATGAATCGCCCCCATTTGATGACCTACCGAACTTACGGTACATCAACTGCATGATGCGTATTCAGGTGTATGCGTTGTTATTGATGCTGCTCGGAATAGCAGCAGGCTGTGCCAGTGTTGAAGATCCACTGCCTCCCGCATTTGCAGATATTCATTTGCATTACAACTGGGACCACAGTGAATACATCAGTCCTTCCGAAGTGGTCGAAAAACTGCAGCGTAATAATGTCATCCTGGGTATTGTTTCCAGTGTGCCAGCGGATTTTGCTGGTCGCCTGGCCGCTGTCGCTCCGGACTGGATTTTGCCGTTGTATTCACCCTATTACCAGGCAGGAAACAGACACAACTGGTACTTTGATGAAGGCGTATTGGCGGCAGCACGTCAGGCCCTGGCAAGTGGTCAGTATGTGGGTCTGGGTGAAATTCACCTGGTGGCCGGTGTCGGTCCAAGCCGAGACAATCCAGTATTTGTTGGTTTGATTGAGCTGGCGCGGGAGTTTAATGTTCCCATGCTGCTGCATACGGATGCCTCCAGTTATCGTTACTTGTTGCCGATTTGTCAGCAAAACCCGAATCTGAAAATTCTCTGGGCGCATGCTGGCGGTATTCTGCCGCCTTCGCAGCTGACATTAATGCTGGCGGAATGTGACAATGTGTGGCTTGATCTGGCTGCCCGGGATCCCTGGCATTATGGGGGATTTGTTGATGAGCGGGGCATGCTGGATGCGGCATGGAAACAATTCATCATCACCAACCAGGATCGCATTATGGTTGGCACGGATCCGGTCTGGAATGCCCATCAGATGTATCGCTGGTATGAAGCGGATCAAGGCTGGAATCATTATGAACAATTAATACAGTATCATCGAGACTGGATCTCTCAGTTACCAGCAACTGTGCAGTACAAGCTGCGTTTGAGCAATGCCCAGAACTACTTCGGGCGGCGAGGCCGCGAGACAAACTAGCGTGAAGTTTGAATTCCAGCCGATTGGCGTCATACGCTCCTGCTTTCCTGAAAAATTCGGTATTCCGAGACAACCGGGTCTGGTCAAGGAAGCACACG
>JGI2161J19892_1000008_pt1 | contig 14830 bp, 14 predicted proteins | sample DeeMarSeWOR38_10_FD_19892 | JGI IMG/M metagenome (IMG submission 19892) | reverse complement strand
ATCATCAAAAATGCAATGAGCGCAAGTAATGGGATAGGTAAAAAACCAAACAGTTCCATATTATCATCTGTGCAGGAAACGCCCTGGCTGCAGGGTTGCAAATTCTCCGGGATAACACCAAAAAACAACAGACAATGGTACACGGTAAATAACAGCCCGATGATGGCCAGGGGCAGTGAGTAATTCACCACTTTTTTATCCAGCGGGAAGAGGCCTATTAACAGGATTATGGCGAGAGGAAACAGGAATATACGCTGATACCAGCACAATACACAGGGAATTAATTCCATCACTTCGCTGAAAAACAGGCTGCCCAGGGTGGAGACCGCGGCAATCAGCCAGGCGCTGAAGATCAATAGCCAGTCGTTATTGATTTCTTGTTGTTTGTCCATGTGGTGATTATACAAATAAGTTCAATATATTCAGCGAGTTATACATTTTTATTCACTATATTATCGCGGAAGACCGCAAATGGTTTAGCGTTGTTATTATACAGGATATATTTGGGGTCAGAGTAAAAACTCATAAGTAAGATATTGGAGTCGGAATAAATTTTGCTCTTATATTAGAGAATCTTTAATTACAAATAATAAATCTCATATGAATTCGTATGAATTAGACAATCTCGCCGATGTTCGCGATGGACTGACTCGAAAAGAGCGTATTGTTTTGTATTGTCTCAGTCAGTTACAAGAAGAACGGGGCGGGCGCAACGCTCCAACCGCGATGCTATATGGGCGAGTGATGGAGTATGTAAATATGAGCGAGAGTGAACTGCAACTGATCCTTCAAAGACTCTCAAATTACAATCAGACATGAACAAGTGGTCAGGCTGCTTCAGTGCTTCTCGGCAACTGCTCCTGCGTTGCTCTAACTCCCTACATCCCTGTAGGTCGCAGCACTCGCAGCATAAAGCTATCTATGGCTAAAACTTGATTGATACCTAGATATTTGGCAGACATTTGAGGTCAGAGTAAAAATATATGCGCTATTGGTGGATCAATCAAAAGCAAACAGGATCAGAAGGGTCAGACTCGATGTTTTTCTGCTCAGTAAGGGATTGCCTGAGATGGTTTTCCATGGCGTCGAGTGTGGTTTGAAATACCATGCGTGCGGCAAAGTGATAGATGCGAATGTCACAACCCACCGGTTCGTGCAGGTTATCACGTCCCTCAGTTTGAAAGTTTGTCCAGGCAGCAACGGGCATATCATTCAACACGCGGTCAACTACAATCCAGGCGTCATCCTGGAGGATTAAATCAAGATGGTTGAGTGTGGGGATTTTGAAACGCCATTGGTCACCAACACGTTTCAGGGCAGTTTGTACTACGTTAAAGTAATGTGCCTCGACATGACCGGGCATGCTATCCAGTATTAGAATTTCATTATGTCGTGTATATGCCGGCATGCAGGCGTCTTCATTACATCTGTATAGTTGTTTATTATTTGTATAATAGAAGACTAATCAGTCCTGGTATATGCAAAAATAAGCAGTAGCACTTAAAGTGTGAAACAGGTCGATGCCTGTGGGATTGGTGCTTAGTATATTGTAGATCATTGTTCGCCGGTCCTGGGGAAGGGCCCGGTTTTTACCGCGGGGATAAATGGTAGAACACGATAATAAAAATCAGCCCGTTAAACGGGTGTTTTTCTGGGAAATTCCGGGGGATGTGCCAGGCTACCGCACCCAGCCTGATCCCTTCCAAAGTAACCGTACGTTGACTGACGTGGGTTACCAGCTTCCCTCTCATTTAGATGCACAACAATCTCAGCAATCAACACTGGCCGCTGATGCTTTGACTTCACAAACAGCTGCGGATTCAAATACTTCCGAAACCGGGCAAAAATCAGGACGTAAGCTTATTAGAAACCTGGCTGTTTTGATCATGCTGTTGTTCATGTCAGGTATGGTGCTGACAGGTTATAACCATTATGTCACTGATCGCGGGGTAAATTTGGGCCTGGCGTCCAGTAAACTAAACGCTGTTTCAGTTGCCCAGGCTAAACCCATCGAGGAGCCTAAAATCTTTGAATTAACTCTAGGTAAACAAAACCAGACACCACAAAGCAAGTTACGGGTTATCAACCACGTGGTGGTGAAGGGTGATACGCTTTGGGACATTGCTGAAGAATACGTAAAAGATCCTTTCCGTTATCCTGAACTGGCCGAGTTAAGTAAAATTAAAAACCCCGACCTGATTTACCCCTATGACCTTGTTCGTATTCATATCTATGAGTAATGGTTTGGTAAAAAACTGAACTATCTAGTAGCTGACACTATTAATCGAAAACTATTGCCCAGCAAAAACAACTCTAACACTAATGACCACCCATCTACTCGTACGAGGAATATCAGTGCCGTGTCTCATTCACATCTAACCAGACGTGAATATGCCCAACAAATCAATGCGTGACAATTATTTGCTCTAACTTAAATCCTGTAAGCGTATGAATGGTTCGCCACAGGTAATACAGAATGGCTATCATCATCAGTGTAGATGGTATAGCAATCACAGGATAACTAAGCAGCGTCATTTGCCCGAGCTCCTCGTTGAATGCAGCGCTCCCTGCCGGGCTGGTGACGATCCACTTCGCCAGTATATAGTTCATAACGGCTGAAAACAGGAAGGTACTGCTTAACAAGTACGTCGCGTTTTTTAAACGACTTTCAAACTTTTGATTGTTACCGAGTTCATGTAGTTTTTTCTCAATCTTCTCTATATTCATAACCTTAGGGTTATACAACAATGTCCTGACAAGAGGATAAGGCGTATAAACGGAGATGAGAACTGCGATACCGACAAGTCCAGGAATCGCTGCTTCCTTTACAGCCAACCATTTAGGATCGAGCTGCAAAAGGCCTATGCCTCCAGTGAGTAACACACTGATCAGACCGAGCAGGGCGATAAAATTGAATTTCCTGTATTTGAACAATTCAAACATGCCCCATCCCAGCGGAAAGGCCAAGGCGATAATCAGCGCGCCGCTTGGGCCCAGGTACTCCGGGCTGCTTAATTTCATCAAGATAAAGGACGGAATCAGGATGCTGACCAACAAGTCGATCATCGGCCTGGGTTTATGCGTCGGGATTGATTGCGTTCTCGAGGTGGTATTGTTATTCATCTACTTCAAGCTGGTTGTGTTTGTATTTTACTGTTTTCGTTGTACCTGTGGTTGGTAACACTACATCATTAAATGACCATTGAAAATCAATTTTGTTCAATAAGTTGGTAATTAAAGGGGGCAGATCACGGTTATTCAGTTGACCCTCATAAGCACAAAATCACTGGGGAAATATCCCTACAGTGCATTAGCCTGAAATAACCTCACAAAGTCCTCGTTGAAGACGAGCGTGGGGTATGAAATAGTGCGTAACCTGAGTAATGCAGTCCGCATATCACTCTGATTTTAATAAGGCAAAAGGTAAATGAGTACGACCACTGAAAAAGTGACTCCCACGAGCATTAATCTGCATCAGAAATCACGGCTGCTTGAGATAGGTTTTTCCGATGGCAAAACCTTCAGCCTGCCGTGCGAGTATCTGCGCGTCTTTTCCCCTGCCGCCGAGGTGAGGATTGCGACAAAGCCAGTGCACGGTAAGGCCGAGGTCAACATCAGTCGTATCGAACAGAAGGGCAACTATGCGCTGCAACTATTTTTTGATGATGGCCACGAGACGGGAATTTATTCATGGGACACGCTGTATCAATTGGGTGATGACTATGACCAGAACTGGGCTGCGTATCTGCAAAAACTAAAAGAATTTAATCTGGATCGCAGTGAAACCGGGCCAGATTATCATAGCGGGGAGACAAGTATAAACATTCTGTATTTTATGCGACTCGCAAACATAGCCGGCAAAGATACAGAAACAGTTGTTATTCCCGATTCCGTCAATACTGTTACAGCATTACTGAGTTGGCTTCGTGCACGCGGTGAGCAATGGAATGAGGAATTTAATGATGAACGTGTCCAGGTCACTATCAATAAAAACTTTGCAGAACCCTCTACGCCAATAGAACAAGGCGATGAAGTGGCTATCGTGCCGCGTGGGCAACAGTTATAAACTTTTCAACCAACTCTTGAGCGCTTCTTCATACTCCGGCTGACTTTTAATGAAGCCATAATTGTGATCGCCCCGTAAGCGAACAAAGCGTTTTGGTTGATTGGCGCCTTCAAAGACTTTCTCACCCAGGTGAAAGGGCATGATTTCATCCTCAGGGCTATGCAACACCAGCACCGGAGCCGTTACGCGTTGAATACACGCTACAGTATTGAAGTCATAACGTATCCATACCAGGCGCGCCAATATCGGGAATACCACCCTGGCAAAGTCACGCGCCGAACTAAAGGTGGACTCCAGTATTAGCCCCCGTGCCCGAACCTCGGAGGCCAATTTAGCGGCAATGACACCGCCCAGGGATCGTCCGAAGAGAATGATCTGCTTACTGGTAAAGCCTTTTTTTGTAGTTAGAAAGTCCCATGCCGCCCTGGCATCCTGGTAAAGGCCCTGTTCACTTGGTTTATCTTCACTTTTCCCATAGCCGCGGTAATCAATGATGAAGACATTCAAGCCAAGGCGATGAAAAATCTCGATTGAATCACGCCGGTGCGAAATATTGCCCGCATTGCCATGAAAAAACAGTAGGACATGCTGTGACTGCGGATGCGGAATATACCAGCCATGTAACTGCACGCCATCTTTTGTCTGGAGCGTGACATCCTCAAACTCGAGCCCCCAGTCTGTCGGCGTTTGAAACAGTTCGTGAAAAGGATAAAAAATCATGCGAGGCTGCTGGAAATACATATAGGCATTTATCAGCAGCAAAGACACGACAAGGATTACAACATAACTGATCATTGATTCTTTCACGGATTTATTGCCCGTAGAGCAGGTTTAATAGACTCAATCTCATTATAGAAATCAAAAGGGTCAGAGTCGATTAATACCTCTACCGATTGAACCAGTTACCTGTGCAGGAGTCTCAATTGGCATACTATCAACACGAATGGGAGGCCGCTGGTGATGCATTTCCTTCAGTTTATCCTCGGACTGCACCTGCTGGGAGCCGGTTTGACAGTCGCCCAGGTGCAGGCGTTCGAACTGAGCTTTGAGGCCCATTCTGAGCAGTTCTTTGCCCAACCCCATGACATCACATTGTCACCGGATCGACGCTATCTGTATGTTGCTGATAACAACAACGACCGTATCGCGGTGCTGGACCCAAGCTCATTGGCCTTGCTGGGCAGCTTCGCCCAGGGTGAAGTCAGTGAGCCGCATGATGTCGTTTTTCAGGCGGATGGTAAGTTACTGGTTGCCGACACTGGCAATAGTCGCATTGCAATCTATGATGTTTCGGGTGCCACAGGGCGATTGGTCGGGGAGGTCAGGGGTAATTTCTCCCGCCCAGAAGGGGTGGCGGTTCACCCGAACGGCCGACTTTATGTGACGGGTGCCGGCTCGAATAATATCGTTGCCCTGGACAACGGCAAGCCCGTGTCCACAGCGGCTGGGCTCTCTTCACCGCATGATGTCGCCATTGCGGCGGACGGGTCGGTTTGGATCGCCGATGCCGGTAACGATCGTTTGTTGCAGATGAGTGAAGATCTGAAGATACTCACTATTATTGAAGGCGCGCCCTATGGATTCGATGGTCCGCGTTATCTGGATTTTGACAGCCAGGGTCGTTTGTATGTTGCTGATAAGTATACGCACAAGATCAAAGTACTCACCCCGGGCAACAGACTGATGTATATGCTCGGTGGGGATCGTGCTGGCCTGGGTCCGGGTATGTTTGATCGACCGGAAGGAGTTGTCATCGACAATCAGCATGTCTGGTTTTCCGACACCTACAATAATCGGATCGTGCGTTATCGCATTACTGACTAACCCTATTTATATAAAGCGAACTTGAGAATAATAGGGGATACGACTACAAGGCAAGGATTGTTCCTACAATCCTATTGTATTTCCTCCGGTCGCTCCCGGCGTCCTGCCTCCCGCGACACTTGTGCCTCCATGTACATCGTCCGTGGAGGTCAGATGAAGGAGGTACGAGCCCATGGATGGGCGAAGGTAGAACAATACACGACTGCAGGGATGCAGGAGGTAGAGCGACTCAGGAGACAAAGCCGAGGAGCAATTGTCGAGAATTACGTCAGGAACACGACCCCAGGGAAGGAGGAGTTAGCGTGAAGCATGACTGCATGGATGCAGGAGGTAGAGCAACGCATGGAGCAGTTGCCGAGGAAGCCAGAACCGAGTAATCGAGACCACGATTAGCTAACGGCTACGAAAAACCGGGTTACCCATTATAGGATAGGTATCCGTTTGATATTCGAGATCGCTTATATTCTCTGTGACTGCCAGGTGTTATAAAATAGACAGGGTGGACTCGAATGATTTTGCAAGAGATTGGCGATTCAATGGGTTCTGATTTTATCGGCTTTTTATAGTTAAATGATTGCGAAGTAAAAATACAATTTTTTGTTTATATGGCGGTGTTTAAACAATGACAGAATTCTTTCTCAACTACGGACTATTTTTAGCAAAAACAGCAACGATTGTGGCTGCGATTGTTACGGTTGTGTTGTTTATATTTATTATGGCGAATAGAAAGCAAGCAGTTAAAAAAGAATTTCTTGAAGTCAAGAAATTAAATAAAAAATATGACGATATGGCGAGGGTGATGAACGCCGGCATGTTACAAAAAGCCGGATTAAAGAAATATCTAAAAGAGGAGAAGGAAAGGCTAAAAGGGTTACATAAAGATAAAAAGGATAAGAAACAGAGAAAACGTATCTATGTATTGAATTTCCATGGTGATATTCGTGCGTCGGCCGTATCGTCTCTTCGAGAAGAGATTACTGCTATTTTAATGGTGGCCACCAAAAATGATGAGGTGTTTGTTCGATTGGAGAGCAGTGGCGGTGTTGTTCATGGCTACGGTTTGGCTGCTTCTCAACTCATGCGGATACGGGATGAAAATATCTCACTCACTGTTTCAGTAGATAAAGTGGCTGCAAGTGGTGGTTATATGATGGCATGTGTGGGTAATCGTATTATTGCAGCGCCGTTTTCTATCATAGGTTCGATTGGTGTGATTGCACAAATACCCAATTTTCATAAAGTGTTAAAAAAACATGATGTTGACTTCGATCAGTTTACGGCCGGGGAATTCAAAAGAACCGTGACGATGTTCGGTGAAAATACTGAGGAAGCGAAGGCTAAATTCCGTGAAGAGATAGAAGACATTCATATGTTATTTAAAGATTTTATTGTTCAACATCGACCCGATGTCGACATCGTTAAGGTATCTACCGGTGAAAGTTGGCCAGGAACTCGTGCCTTGGAACGGAAACTGGTCGATGAATTAAAAACCAGTGATGACTACTTACTGGAAAATAGTAAACACGCCGATATTTATGAAATCAGCTTTGTCAGTAAGAAGTCATTGATTGAAAAAATGGGCTTTCAGTTTCAGCGACTTGTCGACAAATGGCAATACGGCTGATTTACGTTTATCCATAAACTAATTAAAAGGAATCGGAGTGCACTTTAAAATCTCTGTCAAGCTTCATCAAGGATTTCTTCAACGCGCTTCGCTTGTTCTGATCATTTGATTTTGGGTAATCTCCTTTTTATGAGCGTTCACTATCTCGTCCAGTAGTGCCGGATTTGTGTAAAGGTCCCATCTCCATTATTCACGGATTCGATTTACCCGATAATACTCGTGGAATTATAGGGTCCTGAACGTTTTACTATGACATATAGTGTATTGAAGAATGAAATGGTGTGTTCCTTATTTTAATTATTTTCCTTCCTGGAATATTAAAATTTCCAATGCTGCCTTACAATCAAGCAGACTATGCCCGACTTGGGTGACTGACCGTATTCACTAATGGAGAACTCCAAACACGCCATGCGCAAAAAGGTCTGGTTCGCGATTGCCTTGTTGGTTGTCGCTGGTATTGTGACTTGGCTATTGGTCGACTACCTGCCGTCGCCCGAAAAGAAGTCACGCGCGGGAAAGGCCCGGGTGGTGCCAGTGGAGGTGGCGAACATCGAACGTGGCTCAATCGAACTGCGGCGCTCATTTACCGGCACCCTGGAGGCGGCCGCGGAGTTTGTGGTTGCGCCCAAAGTGAGCGGGCGGATTGAACAATTGAGTGTCGATCTTGCTGATTCAGTGACACGCGGTCAGGTTGTCGCCCGACTGGACAATGATGAATATGTGCAGTCGGTCCGCCAGGCGCAAGCCGACCTGGCCGTGGCGCAAGCCAACCTGGCGGAAGCCAGGAGTCAGCTGACGCTGTCTGAGCGGGAACTGCAGCGCATCAAGGATCTGCGCAAACGCAGTATGACTTCGGCATCGCAGGAGGATGCCGCCAAGGCGAATCAAGTAGCCAAGCAGGCCCACGTTGAGGTGACGCAAGCACAGGTTACCCGCGCCGAAGCGGTATTGGAGTCTGCCCGCATTCGGCTGGGATATACCGAGGTGAGCGCAGGCTGGCGTGGCGGTGACGATCAGCGTGTGGTGGCGGAGCGCTACGTAGACGAAGGTCAGACTGTGTCCGCCAACACGGAGTTGCTGCGTATTGTAGAGCTGGACCCGATTACGGGGGTGTTCTTTGTCACCGAACAGGATTACGCCCGTTTGCAATTGGGCCAGNCGGTGCTGCTGAGTACTGATGCCTATCCGGATGATTCATTCGACGGGCAGATCCTTCGCATTGCGCCGGTATTTCGTGAAAACACCCGCCAGGCGCGGGTGGAGCTACATGTTGCCAATCCCGAGCTGCGCCTCAAACCCGGTATGTTTGTGCGTGCCACCGTGATTCTGGATCAGGTGGCGGAAACTACCATTGTGCCGGAGCAAGCGCTGGTTAAACGGGACGGGCGGTACGGCCTGTTCGTGGTGGCAGCGGACGGCAAGTCGGTAACCTGGCGCACCGTGCAAGTGGGGATCCGCGAGGGTAACCGGGTGCAGGTCCTGGGCGAGGATCTAGGTAAGCAAGTCGTTACCCTGGGTCAGCAATTGCTCGATGATCAATCCACCATTTCCATCGCCAAGACTCGAGAAGGAGCCAGTCAGTGAGTCTGGCGAGGGCGAGTATTCGTCGTCCCATCTTCACGAGTATGGTCACCCTGATGATAGTGGTGATGGGCGCCGTTTCCTTGCGACATCTGCAAATCGATCTATTACCGAGCATCGAGTTGCCAACCATCACAGTGCGCACCGAATACGAAGGTGCCGATCCCATTGTGATCGAACGTCTGGTCACCCAAATCGTTGAAGAGATCGTTGCCACAGTGCCCGGCGTGGTCGAGATTGCCTCGCAGTCCTATGAGAGCAATAGCCGTGTGCGAGTCAGCTTCGCCTGGGGTACCAATCTGGATGCTGCCGCCGCGGATGTGCATGCCACCTTGCAGGACGAGATCAGCGAATTGCCCGAGGAGATTGTCGGACCGCGAATCAGCAAGTTCGACGTCGATACCTATCCTGTTGTACTGCTCGGCATCTCCAGCAAGCTTGATCCGGTGGAATTGACGCAAATGATGGAGGATCAGATCCGCTACCGTTTTGCGCGGGTACCCGGCGTTGCCCAGGTGGATCCGTGGGGCAGTTACAATCGCGAAGTGCGGATTGAATTGGATCCGGCCAAACTCAACGCGCTGGGTTTGCCGCTGAATACCATTCTGGATGCCGTGCGTAATGCCAACCTGGATTTGCCGGCCGGAAAGCTTGAAAAGGGCCGCTACGAAGTGACCTTGCGGGCGCCCGCAGAGTTTAGTGATCTCGAACAAATCCGTAATACCGTCATCGACCGCCGCGACGGTGTCGTTGTAACCCTTGGCCAAATCGCCAAAGTCAACGATACCTATGAGAAGCTCACGCGGGTGATCCGGGTCAACGCCGAGCGCGGTCTGCGAATCGCGATTCGCAAGCAGCCCGAAGCCAATACCGTGGAAGTCGCACAGCGTGTGCTGCAGGAGGTGGAGGCGATCAACAAAGCCTTTCCCCAAATCCACATCGTCCCGGTGATTAATCAAGGTAATTTCATCGAGCGCGCCATTGCCAATGTTTCGCGCTCTGTGTTGTACGGTAGTTCGTTGGCGGTGTTGGTACTGTTGTTCTTCCTCCGCCATGTGCGCAGCACATTGATTATCTCCATGGCCATTCCGATTTCGGTGATCGCCACGTTTGCGCTGCTGTACGCCGGCGGTTTTACCCTGAACCTCATGACACTAGGCGGACTTGCCCTCGGTGTGGGCATGATGGTGGACAGCTCGGTTGTGGTGCTGGAAAACATCTTTCGCCATAACGAGGAACACGGCGAAGCGGCGGCGGTGGCGGCAGTCAACGGCACGAGTGAAGTGACATCGGCCGTCATTGCTGGCACCGTGACCACGCTGGTCATTTTCCTGCCGCTGATTTTCGTGCAGGGAGTTTCCGGCGTGCTGTTTAAAGAGCTTGCCTTCGTCATCATGTTTTCCCTGGCCTGCGCCTTGCTCGTGTCGCTGAGCGTGGTGCCGATGCTTGCCTCCAGGCTGCTATCGCACATCAAGGTGGAACAACACCACTGGCGTGCACGCCTTGCGACGCGGGCCGGGGCGGGACTCGACAGATTGGAGAACGCATACCGTGATCTTTTGCAACGCGTGTTAGGTATGCGTGGGCTGATTGTGCTGGTTTCCCTCGGTATTTTTGCAGCAAGCCTGTTATTGCTGCCATTCATCGGTACGGAATTTCTGCCGCCAAGTGACGAGGGAGAGGTGCGTGTTAGCGGCGAAATGGAAGTGGGCACGCGTCTCGATCTGATCGATCGCCAGACGCAGGTGCTGGAGGAGATTGTCTATGCCAATGTCCCCGAGACAGTGTCTTCCGTCGTTACCATCGTGACCGCCGGCACGCGCGGCAGTGCTAAGGCAAGCGGGGAGATCCGTCTGTCNCTGTTGCCCGCCAGCAAGCGAAAACGCTCCAACGTCGACATTGCTGATGATCTGCGGCAGCGTTTGAAAGACGGCATTCCCGGCATGAAGGTGCGCGTACGTGCACCGCAAGGNCAGTTTTTACTCGAGCGTATTCTGGCGAGCGAGGAGGGCGTTACCGTTGAGGTACGCGGCTTCGACCTCGACACACTGGGTGCCCTCGCGCAGGAGGTCGTCAATCGCATTGGCGATGTGGCCGGCATTACGGATATCGAGTTAAGCCGTGAGGCGGGTATCCCGCAACAGGAGATCCTCGTCGACCGTGACAAGGTTGCCGACATGGGATTGAGCGTACGCGACGTCACCGAAGTGATTGAAACTGCCGTAGCCGGTTCCAAGGCGGGCGAATACCGCGTCGCAGGCAATTCGTATCGGATACTCGTGCAACTGGAGGAGGCAGAAAAAGCGTTCGCTTGATGAGATTCTGGATCTGCAACTTCGCACCCCAGCCGGCGAATTTGTGGTGTTGCGCAACCTCGTCGCAACGGAAAGCGGACGCGGCCCGATAACGATTGATCGCAAGGATCGCCAACGCCTGGTTACCGTAACGGCCAATGTCGCTGGGCGTGATCTCGGCTCAGTGGCAGCGGATGTCCAGAAGCAGCTGGATCAGATACCGCGTCCCGTGGGTTACGATTTAATGATTGCTGGTAACTTTGAAGAACAACAGAAGGCCTTTCACGAGCTGATGATTTCATTGTTGTTGGCATTGTTGCTCGTGTATATGGTGCTTGCCTCGCAATACGAATCCCTGCGCGACCCATTAATTGTGATGCTCTCGGTGCCACTGGCTGCGGTAGGTGTCCTGCTGACATTGGTCGTTACGGACACCACGCTCAATCTTCAATCCGCCATCGGCTGCATCATGCTGGAGGGCATCGTCGTGAATAATGCCATTCTGCTGGTGGACCAGAGCGGACGGTTGCGCCGTGCCGGTATGGATACCAATGCCGCACTCGTCGAAGCCGGTCGGCGCCGATTGCGCCCGGTGCTCATGACGACCTTGACCACCATACTCGCATTGCTGCCATTGGCACTTGGTATTGGCGAAGGCGCCGATGCGCAGGCGCCACTGGCACGCGCCGTGGTCGGCGGTCTTACTGCTTCGACACTTATCACACTGGTGCTGATCCCGGCTGTCTATTCACTGTTTCACCGCGAACACGACATACCAGGAAAAAACAACCTTCGTCAGGAGTTAAAGCAATAATAGAAAGCAAAAAAAGGGGGCACGACTACATGGATGTAGGAGATAGAATAACGTCAGGAACAGTTATCGAGACCACTTTAAGTATCAATAGCGTCTGACTCGATTGATTCGATGAAAAGTAGAGTTTAACTGAGTTATGAACCTCTCACTGCTATGAATTTCGACAACAAGATCGTTCTCTATTTACTTTTGACTGCGCTGATGGTGGTTTCTTTTGTATGTGCCTTGCTGATAACCAGTACACGCTTCGGAACGATTGGGTGGCTGACGCTGCTGGTTGTTAACGTGGGGATGCTGTTTACTATTCTGAGAAAATGAATAGCAGCGAGAAATGGGAGAGAAATCAACTGTTTCTAAGAGAATAAGAGGGACAGGCTCCAATAATTACTAGATTTTTCCGTGAATCCCCTATTAACGGGCTGTCATGCGTAATCTATTATATTAAGAAGCAAGTACACGTTCGTAGCAAAAACTCACTGGCCCCTAATAAATTCCTCCTTTTCATTTAGCCAGAGGAAAGAAAATGCGCCCGGTTGTCATCATTATCTTCTTGACGCTTTTACTACTCGCAGCCTTTACGCCATTCAAGAGCCGTGAAGCTAGCGGCTTTCTCCGGGTCAGCGATAGGGAGGTACTCGACGGCGCCGGTGATCCATTGGTACTCAAAGGCTTCAACATTGCCTTCAAGGATTTTACCGGTACTCTTGGGGAGAAAGACATCCAGCGCATTGCCGATGCCGGAGCAAATAATATTCGGTTAGTGATTGACTATCGCCAGTTGGAGTTGTCGCCCTTCGTATACGACGAAAAAAGCTTTATGTTACTCGATACTATCGTTTCCTGGTGCGAAAAGTACGGGGTTTATCTCATCCTCGACATGCATCTCGCCCCTGGTATCCAGAATCCGCACGACTTTGTGGTTCATCAGGAAACGGCCTTAAGGTTCTGGGAGGAAAGCCAGTATCAGGAGCGATTTTATGCGTTGTGGACGGTGATCGCCAGGCGTTACGCTGACAGAAAGATCATCGCAGCATACGATCTGCTCAATGAAGGGGTGGCACCGAATGAGTTGCAATACCTGAAAGTGATGTATACCGTGGCTGCTAAAGTCCGCCAGCACGACAAACATCACATCCTGATCATCGAAGAGGCGTTGCTGCCAAACGGCGCCAAAAAAATTCTCCCTATCGCCGATGATAATGTCATCTACAGTATTCATTATTTTTACCCACCCCAATTCACTTTCTACACCACCACGCGGCAAAGGACCATCACGCGCTATCCCGGAGCAATGATGATTAGCGGTGAGACGGTCGATGTGGATAAATCACAAGCGGCTACCGGGACCAGCGACTGGCGACGCATCATGTTGCACGGCGTGCCGCCGGAAGATGCTGAGATCGTGCAGGTCCTTGTGCTATCTGACGAACAGCACGGCCGTGTTTGGTTCGACGATATTTACCTTGAGGTGGACGGACGAGCAGTCGATCTGCCGGCGCCGCTGGTGTCGAACGGTTCCTTCGAAATCGATTATCCGGGTATCAGCTGGGAGACCCGCGGTTCTTGCGGTGAGGTAACGGATGTTACCGCGAAGAAGGACAAGCATTCGATGGGTTTCGCCAATTGCACCGGGCCAACAGCCGTGCTTAGCAGCCCCATTGCGGTGGAGGGTGGCAGCTATAAACTTTCCGCCTGGGTCAAGACCGCCGACGCCCGGGGAAGCAATCGGATCGCCCTTTCCTGGCACAAGCGCAAGACGCTGACCTCATTCAACAAGATCACGCTCCGGGACAGACTGGACTATGCCTTGCGCTTCAAGACATGGCATCGAGCGCCGGTTCACGTCGGTGAATTCACCGTCCACGATAACCCTGCAACCGAAAGCGTCAACAACTATCTGAAGGACATTCTCGATATCCTGGAGACCGAAGGGTTGCACTGGAACTATTGGACCTATTATTCCGAATTTCCCGGTATCGGGATTTACACTGGCAATCACGCTTATCTGGCAAGGCCCGAAAGCTTGCAGATCCTGACAAGTTATATGAAAAAATAGGAATATTTGGGATCATCTTATTACTCCCAAATGATCTTGCTAATGTTCGCAACTCTCCTGGCGGTATGTATCACTGCTGGACGCTCAATCACGTCGGAGTCGTATTTGATTTCGATAATGTCGTCCGCGTAATTGACCTTTGCCTCGATAATCCCGGCTTGATCGCGGAGTATGATTTCCATGTCCTCGATGCATCCGGTGCAGGAAATGTCATCCGCCTTTAGCTTTATCTCTTTGATCATATTAGTCATGCTTACCTGTGTAAGATTGCCGTGATTGGAGTATCGGCAACAGATACAATTTGCCCAGTCTAGCAGACGCTAAATAAAGCAATCGGATGACATTTTAAAATCCCTTAATTTTAATCACCCCGACCCTTTTTACTATGGTGATTTAAGGAAAAACTATTTAAAGGTGCATAGTTGTATTTCGCTTTATCGTGATTAAACACGTTTTATTGTCAACACCAGGAACCGTGTTAATGCTATTTCTTTTCAAGTTTCTCTACTAATTTCTCCAGTTGCTGGGCAACTGAATCCCATATACCCATAGGACCTCTTTTCTCGATTAT
>JGI2161J19892_1000005_pt1 | contig 16103 bp, 10 predicted proteins | sample DeeMarSeWOR38_10_FD_19892 | JGI IMG/M metagenome (IMG submission 19892) | reverse complement strand
GACCATGGCAAGACCACGCTCACGGCTGCGCTCACAAGGTCCTCTCGGCCAAGCACGGCGGCGAGACCAAGGCCTATGACCAGATCGACAATGCCCCCGAGGAGCGCGAGCGTGGCATCACGATTGCGACCTCGCACGTCGAGTACACATCCGACAAGCGCCACTACGCGCACGTCGACTGCCCGGGTCATGCCGATTACGTGAAGAACATGATCACCGGCGCCGCCCAGATGGATGGCGCGATCCTCGTGGTCTCGGCGGCCGATGGCCCGATGCCCCAGACCCGCGAGCACATCCTGCTCGCGCGCCAGGTGGGCGTGCCCTACATCGTCGTGTATCTCAACAAGGCCGACATGGTCGATGACAAGGATCTGCTCGAGCTCGTGCAGGAAGAGGTTCGCGACCTTCTCGACAAGTACGGCTTCCCCGGCAAGGACACCCCGATCGTGGTGGGTTCGGCGCTGAAGGCGCTCGAGGGCGATACCTCGGAGCTCGGCGAGCCCTCGATCATGAAGCTCGCCGAGGCGCTCGATGCCTACATCCCCCAGCCCAAGCGCGACATCGACAAGCCGTTCCTGATGCCGATCGAGGACGTGTTCTCGATCTCGGGTCGCGGCACCGTGGTCACGGGCCGTATCGAGCGCGGCATCGTCAAGGTCGGCGATGAAATCGAGATCGTCGGCATCAAGCCGACCACCAAGACCACCGTCACCGGTGTCGAGATGTTCAGGAAGCTCCTCGACCAGGGCGAGGCCGGCGACAACGTGGGCGTGCTCCTGCGCGGCACCAAGCGCGAGGAAGTCGAGCGCGGCCAGGTGCTCGCCAAGCCCGGCTCCATCACCCCGCACACCAAGTTCGAGGCGGAGGTCTACGTGCTCACCAAGGAAGAGGGCGGTCGTCATACGCCGTTCTTCCAGGGCTATCGCCCGCAGTTCTACTTCCGTACCACCGACGTGACCGGATCCTGCGAGCTGCCCAAGGGCACCGAGATGGTCATGCCCGGTGACAACATCAAGATGGTGGTGACGCTGATCGCCCCGATCGCGATGGAAGAGGGCCTGCGCTTTGCCATCCGCGAGGGTGGGCGCACCGTCGGTGCCGGTGTCGTGGCGAAGGTGATCGAGTAGCAAACCCTCGTGAGGTCGAAAAGGCGGGAGGGGACAGGCTTTTTAATTGCGACCTCACGACCTGACTATCTCGCGGGTCGATGAACATAGGCCAGTAGCTCAATTGGCAGAGCAGCGGTCTCCAAAACCGCAGGTTGGGGGTTCGATTCCCTCCTGGCCTGCCAGTGTCCGACCGGGGAAACAGGTGTTGTGGCAGACATTTTGAAGATTTTTGCCGCGGTGTTGATCCTCGCGGTCGGCATCGGCGGCTTTTACTACTTCGGCGACAAGCCGGATTGGCTGCGCGTGCTGATGGTGCTCGGTGCCGCGGCGCTTGCGGCGCTTGTGGCGCTGCAGACCGCCATGGGCCGTGCGGCTTGGGAATTTTCCAAGGTCGCGCGTCAGGAGCTGCGCAAGGTGGTGTGGCCGACGCGCAAGGAGACCATGCAGGTTACGCTGGTTGTATTTGGGCTGGTCGTGCTGGTGGCGCTGTTCCTGTGGATCGTTGACTGGGGACTGCTGAAGATGATGCGCGTGCTGACGGGACCGGGAGCCTAGATCATGACGATGCGTTGGTATGTCGTGCAGGCGCACTCGGGTTTCGAGAAGCACGTTGCGCGTTCCCTGAAGGAGCACATCCGCAATGCCGCCATGGAGGACAAGTTCGGCGAAATTCTGGTGCCGACCGAGGAAGTGGTGGAGATGAAGAGCGGCCAGAAGCGTACCAGCGAGCGCAAGTTCTTTCCCGGCTACGTGCTGGTGAAGATGGAGATGGATGACGAGACGTGGCATCTCGTGAAGAACGTGCCCAAGGTAAGTGGTTTCATCGGCGGCTCGGGGACGCGACCGACCCCGATCTCGGAGAAGGAAGCCGAAGCGATTGTGCGCCAGATGCAGGAGGGCGTGGAGAAGCCGCGTCCGAAGTTCTCGTTCATGCCGGGCGAGGCAGTGCGAGTAATCGACGGGCCGTTCGCCGATTTCAACGGCACGGTCGAGGACGTGAATTTCGAGAAGAGCAAGCTCAAGGTGTCGGTGTCGATTTTCGGGCGCATGACGCCGGTGGAGCTGGATTTTTCCCAGGTCGAGAAGGCCTGATCAATGAACTGCGGGGAGGCTGACAACAGCCGTTCGCACCCGTAAGGAGCAGACAGTGGCAAAGAAAGTAACCGCATTTATCAAGCTGCAGGTGCCAGCGGGCTCGGCCAATCCGAGTCCGCCGGTCGGTCCAGCGCTCGGCCAGCACGGCTTGAACATCATGGAGTTCTGCAAGCAGTTCAATGCGCAGACCCAGAAGATGGAAAAGGGTTTGCCGACCCCGGTGATCATCACCGCTTACAGCGACAAGAGCTTCACGTTCATCATGAAGACGCCGCCGGCGACGGTGCTGATCAAGAAGGCGATCGGCATTGAGTCAGGTAGCGGGGTGCCGAACAAGAACAAGGTCGGCAAGATTACGCGCAAGCAGCTCGAGGAAATCGCCAAGACCAAGATGGCGGATCTCAATGCGCATGACCTCGATGCGGCCGTGCAGATGATCGCCGGCAGCGCCCGCAGCATGGGCGTTGACGTGGAGGGCATGTAACATGAACGGCAAGCGATTTAAGGCCCAGTTTGCCAAGGTTGAGCGTGAGCGTAACTACCCGCTAGACGACGCGCTCAAGCTCATCAAGGAAACGGCGAGCGCCAAGTTCGACGAGTCCGTAGACGTGTCGATCAACCTCGGCGTGGACGCCAAGAAGTCGGATCAGAATGTGCGCGGAACGGCAGTCATGCCGCGCGGCACGGGCAAGACGGTGCGCGTCGCAGTGTTTGCCGAGGGCGCGGCCGCCGAGGCGGCCAAGAAGGCGGGCGCCGACATCATCGGCTTTCAGGACCTTGCCGATCAGATCAAGGCCGGCCAGATCAACTTCGATCTTTGCATCGCGACGCCCGAGGCCATGAAGGTCGTCGGCCAGCTCGGCCAGATTCTTGGCCCGCGCGGACTCATGCCGAACCCGAAGGTCGGTACGGTTACGCCGAATGTGGCGAAAGCCGTGGAAAGCGCCAAGGCCGGTCAGGTGCAGTTCCGCACGGACAAGGCCGGGATCGTGCACTGCGCGATCGGCAAGGCTTCGTTTGACGCAGAAGCTCTCAAGGAGAATTTCATGTCGTTGATGGCCGCTCTCAACAAGGCCAAGCCATCGACGGCCAAGGGTGTTTACATCAAGAAGGTAACGGTTTCGACCACGATGGGCCCGGGCGTTCGCCTGGACATCGCGGGGTTGTAAGGAACTTTGGGGCGCCGCGCAGGTCTTGCCTGCGCGACGTACGTCAAAGACCGCAGGCGCGCCCGCTGGTGTGGTTTGCCGACGGGGGCTTAATCGGAAGTTCGGCCTGCGCAGACGGTGGTCCCGAATGCAGGATGACTCCTGGATACGGTCACCGTAAGTGTGACAGNGAAGCGCAAGAGGTGTCGGACCTCGCGTGCTTCCAATTTGGAGGTGACTCGTATGAGTCTGACGATGGAAGAGAAAAAGGCGGTTGTCGCCGAGGTGTCCGGGAAGCTTGCCGGCGCCCAAGCGGCCATGCTCGCCGAGTATCGCGGTCTGACCGTCGCACAGATGACCCAGCTGCGTCGCAAGGCGTACGACGGCCAGGTCTATTTGCGTGTGGTCAAGAACACCCTGGCGCGCCGGGCGGTCGAGGGCACGGAGTTCGAGTGCCTGAAAGACCAGATGGTGGGTCCGCTTGCGGTGGCGATCTCGAACGATCCCGTGGCCGTCGCCAAGGTCCTGAGCGAATTCGCGAAAGACAACGACCTGCTCAAGATCAAGGCTGCCGCGATGAGCGGCAAGCTCATGACAGCCGATCAGGTGCACGCGCTGGCGAAGTTGCCGGGTCGCGACCAGCTGATTGCGATGCTCATGGGCACCATGCAGGCGCCGATCCAGAAGTTCGTCCAGACCTTGAACGAGGTCCCGGCGAAGTTCGTTCGTGCCCTGGCAGCGGTGCGCGACGCCAAGGAAAAAGCCGCCTGATTCGGTTCAACCCTTACTCAAGACTATTGCAGGAGATTTGATCATGGCCGTATCCAAAGAAGACCTTCTTAATGCCATCGCTGGCATGAGCGTGCTTGAGCTCTCGGAGCTCATCAAGGACATGGAAGAGAAGTTCGGTGTCTCGGCGGCAGCCGTTGCCGTTGCCGCCCCGGCTGCGGGAGCCGCGGCCGCCGCGCCGGCCGAAGTGAAGGATAGCTTCGACGTCGTGCTGGCCGCCGCCGGCGACAACAAGGTTGGCGTCATCAAGGCCGTGCGCGCCGTGACGACGTTGGGCCTGAAGGAAGCCAAGGACCTCGTCGAGGGCGCGCCCCAGACCGTGAAGGAAGGCGTGCCGAAGGAAGAGGCCGAGAAGATGAAGAAGGACCTCGAGGCGGCTGGCGCCAAGGTCGAGCTCAAGTAGGACCTTGAGTTTTGCGAAAGCACCCGGTGCCGCGTGCGCCGGGTGTCGCGGTAGCAGTATCGAGGCGGATTGGCTGGTGGGGATTCCCACCGGCCTGCTGCCGTTTCCGGTTTTTCCGGGGCAACCCGGTCACCGGCGTGGATCACCATACGAGATCGCGCCGCTAAAGCGCTGAGGAAGAGCATGACCTACTCATTTACCGAGAAGAAACTCATCCGCAAGAACTTCGGCAAGCGTCCGAGCATCCTGAAGGTGCCGTACCTTCTGGAGATTCAGAAGCAGTCGTACCGCCAGTTCCTGCAGGCGGACACGCCGCCGGAACAGCGCATCGACCAGGGGCTTCAGGCCGCCTTCAAGACGGTGTTCCCGATCGAGTCGTATAACGGAAACGCCGCGCTCGAGTTCGTGAGCTATCGACTCGGCCAGCCAGGTTTCGACGTGAAGGAGTGCATGCAGCGCGGCCTCATCTATGCCGCACCGCTGCGCGTGCTGGTGCGCCTCGTGGTGTTCGAGAAGAACGAGGCCACTGGTGCCAAGACCGTGCGCGACATCAAGGAGCAGGAAGTGTACATGGGCGAGATCCCGCTCATGACCGACCACGGTACCTTCATTATCAATGGCACCGAGCGTGTCATCGTCTCGCAGCTGCATCGAAGCCCTGGTGTGTTCTTCGAGCACGACTTCGGCAAGACGCACTCTTCCGGGAAGCTTCTGTTCTCCGCGCGCGTGATCCCGTATCGCGGTTCGTGGCTCGATTTTGAATTTGATCCGAAAGACTACCTGTACGTGCGCATCGACCGCCGGCGCAAGTTGCCGTCCACGGTGCTGCTGCGGGCACTCGGGATGACAACGCCCGAAATCCTCGCGACCTTCTTCGAGACCGACAGTTTCCATATCGGCAAGGAAGATCTGCGTCTCGAGCTGGTGGCGAACCGCCTGCGCGGGCTGCAGCTCGACTTTGAGATTGCCACGCCGAAGGGCGAGGTGATCGTCGAGGCTGGTCGTCGCATCTCGGGTCGCCACGTGCGCGAGCTCGAGAAGGCCCGTCTCAAGTATCTCAACGTGCCGGTCGGGTTCGTCGTCGGTCGGGCGCTCGCCGATGATGTGATCAACACCGCCACCGGCGAAGTGCTGGCGAACGCCAATGACCCGATCACGCAGGACATGATTGAGAAATTCCGCGAGGCAGGCATCGACACGGTGCGCGTCATTTACACCAACGATCTTGATCGCGGGCCATTCATCTCCGACACACTGCGGCTCGACCCGACGCGCGATGCGCTCGAGGCACAGATCGAGATTTACCGCATGATGCGCCCGGGTGAGCCGCCGACCCGCGATGCGGCGCAGACGCTGTTCAACAACCTGTTCTTTAGTGCCGACCGCTACGATCTCTCTGCGGTCGGGCGCATGAAGTTCAATCGTCGCGTCGGCCGCGGCCAGGACGAAGGCCCGGGCATCCTCACCAAGGAGGATATCGTCGATGCGATGAAAATCCTGATCGAACTCAAGAACGGCCGCGGCGAGATCGATGACATCGACCATCTCGGCAACCGCCGGGTGCGCTCGGTTGGTGAGCTTGCGGAAAACCAGTTTCGTGTCGGACTGGTGCGCGTCGAGCGCGCCGTGAAGGAGCGACTCTCGCTCGCCGAGAGCGAGGGTCTCATGCCGCAGGAGCTCATCAACGCCAAGCCGGTCTCGGCGGTGGTGAAGGAATTTTTCGGCAGCTCGCAGCTTTCGCAGTTTATGGATCAGACCAATCCGCTCTCCGAGATCACACACAAGCGCCGTGTCTCGGCGCTCGGCCCCGGCGGTCTTACTCGCGAGCGTGCCGGTTTCGAAGTGCGCGACGTGCATCCCACGCATTACGGTCGCGTGTGTCCGATCGAGACGCCGGAAGGCCCGAACATTGGCCTCATCAACTCGTTGGCGGTATACGCGCGAACCAACGAGTATGGTTTCCTCGAAACTGCTTACCGCAAGGTAAACAACGGCCGAGTCGCCGACGAAGTGCATTACCTCTCGGCCATCGAGGAAAGTAAGTTCATGATCGCGCAGGCGAACGCAACCCTGGACAGCCACGGGCGCCTAACCGACGAGCTCGTTTCTTGCCGCTACATGAACGAGTTCATGCTCTCGACTCCGGACAAGGTCGAGTACATCGATGTCGCGCCCTCGCAGATCGTGTCGGTCGCGGCCTCGCTCATCCCGTTCCTCGAGCATGACGACGCCAACCGCGCATTGATGGGCTCGAACATGCAGCGTCAGGCTGTTCCGACGCTGAAGACCGAGAAACCTCTGGTCGGCACCGGCATCGAGCGCATTGTGGCGATCGACTCCGGCGCGACCGTGGTCTCGCGCCGTGGCGGCATGGTTGATTCTGTCGATGCCTCGCGCATTGTTGTGCGCGTCAACGATGACGAGACGCGCCCGGGCGAAGTCGGCGTCGATATCTACAACTTGACCAAATACCAGCGCTCCAACCAGAACACCTGCATCAACCAGAAACCGCGCGTGAAGGTGGGTGACCTGATCGCGAGGGGCGACGTGCTGGCCGATGGCCAGTCCACCGACAAGGGTGAACTCGCACTCGGGCGCAACGTGCTGGTCGCCTTCATGCCCTGGAACGGTTACAACTTCGAGGACTCCATCCTCATCTCCGAGCGCGTCGTGGAGAAGGACGTCTTCACCACCATTCACATCGAAGAACTGCAGACCGTAGCCCGCGATACCAAGCTTGGCCCCGAGGAGATCACGCGCGACATCCCGAACGTCGGCGAGGCCGCGCTCGGCAAGCTCGACGAGTCAGGCATCGTCTACATCGGCGCCGAGGTCGACGCCGGCGACATCTTGGTCGGCAAGGTCACGCCCAAGGGCGAGACGCAGTTGACGCCGGAAGAGAAACTGCTTCGCGCCATTTTCGGCGAGAAGGCCTCAGACGTGAAGGATACGTCGCTGCGCGTGCCCTCCGGAATTTCCGGAACGGTCATCGACGTGCAGGTGTTCACCCGCGAGGGCGTCGATAAGGATGCGCGCGCAAAGAGCATCGAGGAGATGGAGCTTGCCGCGGTGCGCAAGGACCTCGACGACCAGTTTCGCATCGTCGAGGACGACGCCTATGCGCGCCTTGAGCGCCAGCTGATCGGTAAGCTCGCCGATGGCGGCCCGGCGGGTCTGAAGAGCGGAGACAAGATCACCAAGGGTTATCTCGAAGAGCTGCCGCGCGGAAAGTGGTTCGACATCCGCCTGAAGAACGAGGACGCCTCACAGTCCCTGGAGCAGATCCGCGGTCACCTCGCAAAGTTGAAAGGCGACTTCGACCAGCGCTTCACCGAGAAGAAAGCCAAGCTCACCTCGGGCGACGACCTGTCGCCGGGCGTGCTGAAGATGGTGAAGGTCTACGTCGCCGTGAAGCGTCGCCTTCAGCCCGGCGACAAGATGGCCGGGCGCCACGGCAACAAGGGCGTCATCTCGCGCATCGTGCCGGTGGAGGACATGCCTCACATGGCCGACGGGGCACCGGTGGACATCGTGCTGAATCCGCTCGGCGTCCCCTCGCGCATGAACGTCGGGCAGGTGCTCGAGGTGCATCTGGGTTGGGCGGCACGTGAACTTGGCGACAAGATCGGCAGGATGCTCGATGAGGAGCGCAAGGCCGAGGAAGTCCGCCGCCTGGTCGAGAAGATCTACAACCACGCCGGCAAGGGCGGCCACAAGGAAGATATCAAGTCGCTCACGGACGACGAGGTGGTCGAACTCGCGCGCAACATGCGCGAAGGCGTGCCGGTGGCGACCCCCGTCTTCGACGGCGCTACCGAGGACGAGATCAAGGAGATGCTCGAGCTCGCGGGCCTGCCGCGCAGTGGCCAGACCACGCTCTATGACGGGCGTACGGGCGAGGCCTTCGAACGCGCCGTGACGGTGGGGTACATGTACATGTTGAAGCTCAATCACCTGGTCGACGACAAGATGCACGCGCGCTCGACCGGACCGTACTCGCTCGTCACCCAGCAGCCACTCGGCGGCAAGGCGCAGTTCGGCGGCCAGCGCTTCGGCGAAATGGAGGTTTGGGCGCTCGAGGCCTACGGCGCCTCGTACACCCTGCAGGAGATGCTGACCGTCAAGAGCGACGACGTGACGGGACGCACCAAGATCTTCGAGAACATCGTGAAGAACGACCACCGCATGGAGGCCGGAATGCCCGAGTCCTTCAACGTATTGGTCAAGGAAATCCGGGCGCTCGGTATCGACATCGAACTCGAGCAGGAATAGACGGCAAACGCACACGCCAGCGCGAACCGGAACAGCATACGCATCGCTTAAGCGAGCAGGAGACAACCTTGAAAGACTTGTTCAACCTCTTCAAGCAGCAAGCCAAGCAGGAAGATTTCGACGCCATCCGTATCGGGCTTGCATCGCCCGAGAAGATCCGTTCGTGGTCGTATGGCGAGGTAAAGAAGCCCGAAACGATCAACTATCGCACGTTCAAGCCGGAGCGCGACGGGCTGTTCTGCGCCAAGATCTTCGGACCGGTAAAGGACTACGAGTGCCTGTGCGGCAAGTACAAGCGCCTGAAGCATCGCGGCGTGATCTGCGAGAAGTGTGGTGTGGAGGTGACGCTTTCCAAGGTACGGCGCGAGCGCATGGGTCATATCGATCTGGCCTCGCCGGTTGCCCATATCTGGTTCCTGAAGTCACTGCCCTCTCGCATGGGGCTCATGCTCGACATGACGCTGCGCGATATCGAGCGCGTGCTCTACTTCGAAGCTTATGTCGTCATCGACCCGGGCATGACCCCGCTCGAGCGCGCTCAGTTGCTCTCCGAGGACGCCTACCTCAATGCGCTTGAGCAGTACGGTGACGAATTTGATGCACGCATGGGTGCCGAGGGTATCCGCGACCTGCTGAAGGGCATCCATCTCGAGGACGAGGCCAAGCGCCTGCGTGGCGAGCTCGCCGAGACCGGTTCCGAGACNAAGATCAAGAAGCTCACCAAGCGACTCAAGGTGATCGAGGCGTTCCTGAATTCCGGCAACCGCCCGGAGTGGATGGTGCTTGAGATTCTGCCGGTGCTGCCGCCGGAGCTGCGCCCGCTGGTGCCGCTCGACGGCGGCCGCTTCGCGACCTCGGATCTCAATGATCTCTACCGGCGCGTCATCAACCGCAATAACCGCCTGAAGCGCCTGCTCGATCTGAACGCCCCGGATATCATCGTGCGCAACGAGAAGCGCATGCTGCAGGAAGCCGTCGACGCGCTGCTCGACAACGGCCGGCGCGGTCGCGCGATCACCGGTGCAAACAAGCGCCAGTTGAAGTCGCTGGCCGACATGATCAAGGGCAAGCAGGGTCGCTTCCGCCAGAACCTGCTCGGCAAGCGTGTCGACTACTCCGGTCGTTCGGTCATCGTGGTCGGCCCGACGCTGCGCCTGCACCAGTGCGGGCTGCCGAAGAAGATGGCGCTGGAGCTATTCAAGCCGTTCATCTTTTCCAAGCTCGAGTCAAAGGGGCTTGCCACCACCATCAAGGCGGCCAAGAAGATGGTCGAGCAGGCCGGTCCCGAGGTATGGGATATCCTTGAAGAGGTCATTCGCGAGCATCCGGTGCTGCTGAATCGGGCGCCAACGCTGCATCGTCTCGGCATCCAGGCGTTCGAGCCACAGCTGATAGAAGGCAAAGCTATTCAGCTGCATCCGCTCGTCTGCACGGCGTACAACGCCGACTTCGATGGCGACCAGATGGCGGTTCATATTCCGTTGTCGGTCGAGGCGCAGCTCGAGGCCCGCGCCCTCATGATGTCGACCAACAACGTGCTCTCGCCCGCCAACGGCGACCCGATTATCGTGCCGTCGCAAGACGTGGTGCTCGGTCTCTACTACATGACACGCGAGCGCATCAATGCCAAGGGCGAGGGCAAGGCATTTGCCGACGTGGCAGAGGTGCACCGCGCGTATACCTCCGGTGCGGTGGCGCTGCAGGCCAAGGTCAAGGTGCGCATTCGGGAAGTCCGGTTCGACGANGCGGGCAAGCCCCACGAGTCGGCGAAGCTCTATGACACGACTATCGGCCGGGCGCTGCTCTCCGAGATCCTGCCGGAAGGGATGTCCTTCGAGCTCGTAAACCGAGACCTCAAGAAGAAGACCATCTCCGAGTTGATCAATGCCTGCTATCGTACCGTCGGGCTCAAGGAGTCGGTGATATTCGCCGACAAGTTGATGTACACGGGCTTTTCTTACTCGACGCGCGCGGCAGTGTCATTCGGCATGGACGACATGCAGATTCCCGCCGAGAAGGCCGAGATTCTGGGTCACGCCGAGACCGAGGTGAAGAACATCCAGAACCAGTATGCCTCCGGTCTTCTCACTGATGGCGAGCGTTACAACAAGGTCGTGGACATCTGGACCCATACCTCCGAGCGCGTCGCCAAGGCGCTCATGGAAAAGCTCGGCAGCGAAGAAGTGACGGACGCCAAGGGCCACACCGTCAAGCAGCCATCATTCAACTCGATCTACATGATGGCTGACTCCGGCGCGCGTGGCTCGGCAGCGCAGATTCGTCAGCTCGCTGGCATGCGCGGCTTGATGGCCAAGCCCGATGGCTCGATCATCGAGACGCCGATCACGGCGAATTTCCGTGAAGGCCTGAACGTGCTGCAGTACTTCATCTCCACGCACGGCGCGCGCAAGGGATTGGCTGACACTGCCCTCAAGACCGCGAACTCGGGCTACCTCACACGCCGCCTGGTCGACGTATGTCAGGATCTCGTGGTAACCGAGGACGACTGCGGCACCACCAATGGCGTGACCAAGTCCGCGCTGGTCGAGGGCGGTGAAGTGGTGATTCCGCTGCGCGATCGCATCCTCGGGCGTGTCGTGATCGGGGACATCAAGGAGCCGGGTAACGAAAAGCAGGTACTGATTGCCGATGGCACGCAGCTCGAGGAACGGCACGTTGCGCTGCTCGAGGAAAAGCACATCGATCAGGTGCTGGTTCGCTCACCGGTCTCGTGCGAAACACGTTATGGCATTTGCCGCGCGTGCTACGGACGTGACCTGGGGCGCGGGCATCTCGTCAATCGTGGTGAGGCGGTAGGTGTGATCGCCGCGCAGTCGATTGGCGAGCCTGGCACGCAGCTCACGATGCGCACGTTCCACATCGGTGGTGCGGCCTCGCGGGCGGCGGCGGTCTCGAAGATCGAAATCAAGACCACCGGCACCGTGCGACTGAAGAACCTGAAGGTCGTCAAGCACGCCAGCGGTAACCACGTGGCGGTGTCGCGCTCCGGCGAGCTCATTGTGCAGGACGAGCAAGGCCGCAACCGCGAGCGATACAAGGTGCCGTTCGGTGCCGTCCTTACAGTCGGTGATGGCGCCAAGGTAAAGGCCGGCGCCGTGGTCGCGAATTGGGATCCACATACCCATCCGATCATCACGGAGGTGGGGGGCAAGCTCGTGTTCGCGGACTTCATCGACGGCGTGACCGTCAATCGCCAGACCGATGAGGTGACGGGCTTGTCGAGCTACATCGTGCTCGATGCCAAGCACCGTGCCGGGGCCAAGGACATCCGGCCGGTAATCACGCTGGTNGACGGTCGCGGTAAACCGGTGACTATTCCGGGCACCGAAATTCCGGCCAAGTACATGCTGCCGCCGGGGGCGACGATCCAGGTCAACGACGGTGACAAGGTCGGCGTTGGCGATATCCTCGCGCGCATCCCGCAGGAGTCACTTAAGACCCGCGACATCACGGGCGGTTTGCCGCGTGTTGCGGAGCTCTTCGAGGCTCGTAAGCCGAAGGACCATGCGATCCTTGGAGAGACCAGCGGCGTGGTGTCGTTTGGCAAGGAGACCAAGGGCAAACAGCGCCTGATCATTACCGACAAGGCCAATACCGAGCACGAATACCTGATCCCGAAAGGGCGCCATATCACCGTGTTCGAGGGTGAGACGGTCGAGCAGGGAGACGTGATCGTGGACGGCGCGCCGGTAGCCTCGGACATCTTGCGGCTCCTCGGCGTCGAGGCGCTGACCGCTTACATCGTCGATGAAATCCAGGACGTTTACCGGCTGCAGGGCGTGCGCATCAACGACAAGCACATCGAGGTCATCGTTCGGCAGATGCTGCGCAAGGTGAAGGTCGTCGATCCGGGCGACAGCCTGCTGCTGCCGGGCGAGCAGATCGAGCGCTCGCGCGTCCAGGAAGAGAACGAGGAGATCGCCAGGACTGGCAAGAAGGAGGCGGTCTGGGAGCCGATGCTGCTTGGCATCACCAAGGCGTCGCTTTCGACCGAATCGTTCATTTCGGCGGCGTCATTCCAGGAGACCACGCGCGTGCTTACAGAAGCCGCTATCACCGGCAAGCGCGACCTGCTGCGGGGCCTGAAGGAAAACGTCATTGTTGGCCGCCTGATTCCGGCCGGTAGTGGCCTGGCGCACCACCTGGAGCGCAAGCGCAAGCGCTCGGAGGCCAAGGAGGAGGCGGTGGAACTCCAGCAAGCACTCTCCGCGTACTCCGGAACCAAGGCCGCGCGGGGCGGGGAAGAGGCGGTCGGATCCTAGCGTTTCCGGGCGGGCCGGTTCCGGGTGCCTGCCAAGGTGCCGGAACCGGCAAAAACCCCGGCAGGTTCGGCCACTTAGGGCCGAAATGGCCTTGACACTTTAAGGGGCGATCCCTAGAATCGCGCCCCTCAAATCAGGCCGGCGGTGCCGCCGGCCTGCTTGTTTTCTGGAAAGGATTTATGCCTACAGTCAATCAGTTGGTCGCCAGGGGGCGCAAGCGCCTGACGAGCAAGAGCAAGGTGCCGGCGCTGCAGAGTTGCCCGCAGAAGCGTGGGGTGTGCACGCGTGTGTACACCACGACGCCGAAGAAGCCGAACTCTGCGCTGCGCAAGGTCGCCAAGGTTCGCCTGACCAACGGCTACGAGGTAATTACGTATATCGGTGGCGAGGGCCACAACCTGCAGGAGCACTCCGTGGTGTTGATCCGCGGCGGGCGCGTGAAGGACCTGCCGGGCGTGCGCTATCACACGGTGCGCGGCACCCTCGACACCGCGGGTGTGGCGGACCGCAAGCAGGGCCGCTCGAAGTACGGCGCGAAGCGCCCGAAGTCTTCGTAGTCCGGATGGTTTGACGCCGCGCCCGCACGGCGCGGCGTTCTATTTACAGCACTTAAGGTTAGCGTATGCCGAGAAGACGCGAAGTTCCCAAACGGGAAATTACAGCCGATCCCAAGTTTGGCAGCGAGGCCGTTGCCAAGTTTGTCAACGTCCTGATGGAGAGCGGCAAGAAGTCGACCGCCGAGAAGATTGTCTACGGCGCGTTGGACATCATGGCCGAACGCTCCAAGAAGGATCCTATTGACCTGTTCACGCAGGCGCTTGAAAACGTTCGCCCGCTGGTTGAGGTGAAGAGCCGCCGCGTCGGTGGCGCCACCTACCAGGTACCCGTCGAGGTACGCCCCGCGCGCCAGACGGCGCTCGCGATGCGCTGGATCTCGGATGCCGCCCGCGGCCGGGGAGGCAAGTCTATGGGCTCGCGCCTCGCCGATGAGCTGCTCGACGCTGCCGAGAAGCGCGGCAACGCCATCAAGAAGCGTGAAGACGTGCATCGCATGGCGGAGGCCAACAAGGCCTTCTCGCACTACCGCTGGTAACGAACCGGCTCTCGCTCTTTATATATATAGAGGAATATCGTCGTGGCTCGCACTACCCCGATCGAACGCTACCGTAACATCGGCATCATGGCGCACATTGATGCCGGCAAGACCACGACCACGGAGCGTATCCTTTTCTATACCGGTGTCTCGCACAAGATTGGCGAGGTACATGATGGCGCGGCTGTCATGGACTGGATGGAGCAGGAGCAGGAGCGCGGCATCACCATCACGTCGGCGGCCACGACCTGCTTCTGGAAGGGCATGGACGGCAATTTCCCGGAGCATCGCTTCAACATCATCGATACACCGGGACACGTCGATTTCACGATCGAAGTCGAGCGCAGCTTGCGCGTGCTGGACGGCGCCATCTTCGTGTTGTGCGCCGTGGGTGGCGTGCAGCCCCAATCGGAAACTGTCTGGCGCCAGGCCAACAAGTACAAGGTTCCCCGAATTGCGTTCGTCAACAAGATGGACCGCGCGGGCGCCAACTTCCTCACCGTGGTGAAGCAGGTCAAGGAGCGTCTCGGCGCCAATGCCGTGCCGCTTCAGCTGCCGATCGGTGCCGAGGANAACTTCAAGGGNGTCGTCGACCTCGTCAAGATGAAGGCCATCTATTGGGACGACGCCACTCAGGGTATGAAGTTCGAGGAAAAGGAAATCCCGGCCGAGATGCAGGCCGCGTGCAAGGAATGGCGCGAGAAGATGGTCGAGGCCGCAGCCGAGGCCAATGAAGAGCTGATGGAGAAATACCTCGGCGAAGGCACACTGTCGCCCGATGAGATCAAGACGGGGCTGCGCGAACGCAACCTCAAGCTCGAAATTGTACCGGTGCTGTGCGGTAGCGCCTTCAAGAACAAGGGCGTGCAGGCCGCGCTCGACTCAGTGATTGAGTTGTTGCCGTCGCCGATCGATCGCCCGGCCATCAAAGGCCACCTCGATGACGCCGAAGGGACCATCGCTGAGCGCCATGCNTCNGANGANGANCCGTTCTCGGCGCTGGCGTTCAAGATTGCCACCGATCCGTTCGTGGGAGCGCTCACCTTTATTCGTGTCTACTCCGGCGTGCTCAACTCCGGCGATACCGTGTACAACCCGGTGAAGAGCAAGAAGGAGCGCATCGGGCGTCTGTTGCAAATGCACGCCAACGAGCGCAGCGAAATCAAGGAAGTGCGCGCCGGCGATATCGCGGCCTGTGTGGGGATGAAGGAAGTCACCACGGGTGAGACGTTGTGCGACCCGAACAAGGTCATCACGCTCGAGCGCATGGAATTTCCGGACCCGGTGATTTCGCAGGCAGTCGAGCCGAAGAGCAAGGCTGATCAGGAAAAGATGGGCATGGCCCTGAATCGACTCGCTCAGGAAGACCCGTCATTTCGCGTCTCGACCGATGAGGAATCCGGCCAGACCATCATCTCCGGCATGGGCGAGCTGCACCTCGAGATCATCGTCGATCGTATGAAGCGCGAATTCAGCGTCGAGGCCAACGTCGGCAAGCCGCAGGTGGCCTATCGCGAAACCATCCGCAAGTCGGTGGATCAGGACTATCGCTTCGTGAAGCAGTCCGGTGGCCGTGGCCAGTACGGCCACGTCACGATCAAGTTCGAACCGAACGAGGCCGGCAAGGGCTTCGAGTTCGTCGATGCCATCAAAGGCGGCGTCATTCCGCGCGAGTTCATTCCGGCGGTGCGCAAGGGCGTGGACGAAGCCATGACGCGTGGTATCAAGTTTGGCTATCCGGTGGTGGACGTGAAGGCGACGCTGCACTTCGGCTCGTACCACGATGTCGACTCGAACGAAAACGCATTCAAGATGGCCGCAATCCTGTGCTGGAAGGAGGCCGGTCCCAAGGGTGACCCGGTGTTGCTCGAGCCGATTATGGACGTCGAGGTGACGAGCCCGCCGGACTAT